>Ga0315550_1000191_pt1 | contig 36757 bp, 35 predicted proteins | sample SalMarSW160190MG_2_FD_203100 | JGI IMG/M metagenome (GOLD analysis project Ga0315550, IMG submission 203100) | Salt marsh sediment microbial communities from the Plum Island Ecosystem LTER, Massachusetts, United States - Salt Marsh Sediment SW1601-90 ...
GTAGAGCTTCCGAGCCAGCCTAACAATTGTCTGGGCTGACGGAGACGCTGTAGACGTCTACCAGTATGGTGGGCATCATTTAGCCTATCAAGCGTACAGAAACCGGACTGTCGCAGGTTCAAATCCCGCCCTCCCGACCACAACTCTATTCTGAGGAGTCTGGCAGGAACGCCAAAACTGGCGCAGACAAATCCGCATATTAGGAGCCTAATAAAGGTACATTGTTGAAAACAGTATTTTTTCCTGAAAACCAAGCAATAGCATTATTGTGTTACTTGAAAGCAAGATTGGTTCCCTGAAAGAATCTGTAATATACTGGGTGATGGAATTAGTTTTTGAAAGTGGTTGGGACTGATGGGTGTAGATTTTGGTGCTTTAATAGTGGATTTAGAAACACTTGCTTCATGTTCAAAGGAAGATTTTTCTAACGAATTTTGGGGCAGTTACGAAGAGTACCTAAACAAATATAACGTGTTGCTGAAGGATTTACAGTCTCTAGGATTTTATAAAGAATTGAAGTTCCTTGAACAGGTTCCTCTCAGCGACCAATCATTTGACTCAGGATATAGTAAACATGAACAAGCAAAACTAAGAGAAGTCACCAACGCATCCCAAGTTTTGTTACAAAAAGTAAAGCTACTGTTATCTCCACCAAAGACAGACCAAAGATTGAACAGTCAGGTCCGATCAAACAAGATTTTTGTAGTTCATGGACATGACAACGAAATGAAATCAGATGTGGCTCAAACACTGCAAAAGCTAGACCTTGACCCCATCATTTTACATGAAAAACCAAACAGCCCACAAACATTGATCGAGAAAATATCTGATTATGCGCACGTTTCCTTTGCGGTAGTCCTTTTATCCCCAGATGATCTAGCTTACCCGGAAGAAAAAACTCCAGATGAAGCAAAATATAGAGCAGGACAAAACGTCATTTTTGAATTAGGCTATTTTCTAGGAAGACTTGGAAAACAAAACGTGATTGCAATTTACCGCAAAAAGAAAGACTTCGAAATCCCAAACGATTACAACGGAGTTCTCTGGATCGAATATAAAAGCGGCTGGTATTTCAAGCTAATACGGGAACTGCAAGCCCTTAATTTTGAGGTTGACGCGAACAAACTGGGATGGTTGTAGAAGAAACACGCAGCACATCAGAATGCAGATTACACGTGTATACCGGTTTTCTATGTGTGTCTTTGTTAGGTTAGTCTTGCGATGACTATTCTTCTGAGTATTTTTAGACCGTGCCTGAAGCACAGTTTCTTTTTTCCCAACCTTTTTCTGTATTTGATTGGTAATTCCACAATCTTGTAACCCAATCGATCAATACGGTGATTTAGCTCTGCTTCAATGTCAAATCCAGAAGATATTGGTTTCCAGCCCTTCAATAATTCAAATCTAATGAGCCTAAGCCCAGTGTAAGGGTCATTCAATTTTACGCCATTAAACATCCTTTGAGCAAAACCTAAAATCCGATTTCCGACGTAAAACTGATTCCGATCAGACTCCTTTTCATAAGTCCTGCTGAACCGATCACCTAAAACCATTCCAACCTCAGGATTCGAATCAAGAATGCATATCATCTCCTTAATGTGCTTAGCCGGATAAGTGAAGTCAGCATCAGTAAATACAACATATGACGTATCCCCATTAAGCTGATCTAACCCCTGAGAAATTGCACTGCCTTTACCTTTTCCGCTCTGAATCACTATTTCTGCCCCGAGGTCTTTAGCTAGTTTAAGTGTTTTATCTGAACTATTTCCATCAACAACAAACAGGCTTGGTTGATTCAACACTTCTTTCAACTCACAAAGGGTCGGCACTATCCCCTCCTCTTCATTATAAGCGGCAACAACAACTGCGAGAGAGGAACAAATCAACCAGAATACATCTCCACATAAGGGTTGTTGAACGATGAGAAACTTACTAATAAATAGCAAAGAAACTCTACTCTAGAAGATAGTTCTATTTTTGTGCACATATGGACTGGGAGCAAAGCGGAGAGCATCAAAAAAACTTGACAGAAGCATCATATTAGGCTCCTAATATTACTTCATTGTTGAAAACTAGCTTTTTTCTGAAAAACCAAGCAACAAAACTATTTTTTCTTTCTTGAAAGCATCCTGTCTAATATGGGTCTTAGCTTCTCGTTTTCTGCTTTGATCTTTTCTGGTCCCAGGGCTTCCATTTGTTCAGTCATTTCCTTCATGATAGCCGCAAACTTGACTCCCTCCGCCGCCGACACATACTCAACCCTGAAACGTTCCTTGCTGAGCCCCAGCTTCTCCAAAATCCTTCCTAGGACTTCCATCCTATTCTTCATCTTCCGGTTCCCTGAAATGTAGTGGCAGTCGTAAGGCAGGTGACACGCACCAACCAAAACCATACCTGCGCCTTGCCGGAAAGCATCCAAAACAAAATCCCGATCCACCCTGCCAGAGCACATAACCCGTATCGCCCGCATGGTAGGAGGATACTCAAAGCGGCTTGTCCCAGCAAGATCAGCACCCGCGTAACAGCACCAGTTGCAGAGGAACCCCAGTATCTTACCCTCAGCATTCTCCTCCAAAGCAGCTCGAACCTGAGCTAAAATTTGAGCGTCCGTGAAGTGCATCTGAGTTATGGCATCAGACGGACACTCGGCTACGCAGGTTCCACACCCGTGACACATGGCAGCTGTGACCGTGGCAGCTTGGTTTTCATCCGCTTTTATGGCGCCATAGGGACACTTTTCCACACAGATGCCACACTTTGCTGTCACGTTTTTGCATTTGCTTGGGTCAATATCGGCTATGATGGGTTCTATCTTCCATGTGGGCTGAGAGAGGATTGTAGCGGCTCGTGCCGCGGCTCCGCTTCCCTGAGATACGCTGTATGGAATGTCTTTTGGTCCTTGGCAGGCTCCAGCTAAGAAGATTCCGTCAACGGCTGTGTCTAATGGTTTAAGTTTCGGGTGGCTCTCCATGAAGAAGCCGTCAGATCCTCTGGTTATGCTCAAGATTCTGGAAACTTCATCTGCTCCTTTGCTTGGAATCGCTGCGGTGCTCAAAACCACGAGCTCTGCCTCTAGTTCAATGGGTTCTCCTAACATCATGTCCTCTGAGCGGATGAGAAGATTCTTCGTCTTGGGGTCTTCGTTGACTTGGGATATTCTTCCTCGAATAAAGTTTACTCCCAGTTCACGGGCTCTTCTGTAGAATTCTTCGTAGCCCTTGAAGTTGGCGCGCATGTCGATATAAAAGATGTAGACCTCAACATCATCACGGTATTTCTCTTTGAGCAAAACAGCGTTCTTCAACGCATACATACAACAGAATCCTGAACAATATTCATATTTGTTCACATCCCTTGAGCCGACGCACTGAATGAAAGCCACAGAATGAGGCTTCTCTCCATCAGAGGCGCGCACAACCTTGCCTCCAGTTGGTCCCGCAGCCAATATCAGCCTCTCGAATTCCATGGCTGTGATAACGTTGTCGAATCTGCTGTAGCCGTATCGACTATCATCATAGGGCTTGTAAACGTCAAACCCAGTTGAAACAAGGATTGCTCCCACCTCAAGCTTGATCTCTTCCGGCTGTTGATCAAAATTGATTGCTTGACGTGCACCACAAGCGTCCACACACTTGAAGCATTCGATGCAGTAGTCCCTGTTGATAGTGTAAACAAGGGGAACAGCTTGATCGAAGGGAACCGAAATTGCCTTCCTGACACCTAAGTTCTCGTCCCACTCGTTAGGAAACTCTATGGGGCAGGCATCCCTGCATTCGCCGCAGCCTGTACAGTTCTCGGCAATAACGTATCTGGGGTTCTTTCTGATCTTCACTTTGAAGTTTCCCACAAAACCTTCAACGCTGACAAGGTCGGCGTACGATATTATTTCGATATTAGGGTGACGGGAAACGTCCACCATCTTTGGTCCTTCGATACAAATGGAGCAATCCAATGTTGGAAAGGTCTTGTCCAGCTGAGCCATGTGACCGCCTATACTCTCGCCTTTCTCAAGGAGGTACACTTTGAAGCCCATTCCAGCCAAGTCTAGGGCAGAGCTTATTCCAGCGATTCCCCCGCCTATTATAAGCGCCTTGTTTGTCACAGGAACCTCCATCGTCTCGAGACTTCGAAGCAGCTTTGCCTTCGCAACAGCCATCTTCACGATGTCTTTAGCCTTTTCAGTCGCCTCCTTGGGTGTGCTCTGATGGCACCACGAAGCAAACTCCCGTATGTTCGCCATCTCGAAAAGATACGGGTTCAACCCAGCGTCGGCAACGCATCTTCGGAAGGTCGGCTCATGCATTCGGGGCGAACACGCCGCAACAACAACTCTGTTAAGATTGTGTTCTTTTATGGATTTCCTGATCTCCTCTTGCCCCGGATCAGCACAGGTGTAGCGGTTGTCCATGGCTACCACTACATTGGGCAGCGTCCGGGCGTACTCGGTTAACTCTTTTACATCAATCACGCCAGCAATGTTAAGGCCGCAGTGGCAGACAAAAACTCCTACTCGCGGTTCCTCAGACATCGTATTCCACCTCTTCTGGGGGAAATCTATTTTTAACGGATTCTTGAAGTTTCTTTCCGCTCTTGGTTTTCAGTTCCTTAGCTATAGCCTTTGTAGAAGCAAGTTTTTCGAGGGCTTTGTTCCACGCCCCGGAGTGAACCTGAGTGTGACGTACACTCATTCTAGTTAGCTCAAGGGCTCCCTCCTCTGGGCAAACGATGCTGCAAACGCCACAGTAGACGCAATTCAACTCGTTAACCTGCACTTTTCCGTCTTCCGACAGATACAAGACACCTGAGATAGGACAGACATCAAGACAGTCATGACAGCCTTCTGGGCATTTTTCGCGGTTAACTCTGAGGCTTCCGTAGAACATTTTTTCCACATGAATTGCGCCGTCGGGAAATTTTGTTTCGCACAGGCGACAGCACGGACAGGATTCCATGTCTATTTCAACAGTGACTTTCAGATTTTTTTTGTTTGTTCGGAAGGTTGCGTCTTTAACTTCTTTTCCGTCTTTGCTGTGCACGCTTACTTTAATGAGATCTAGGGGGCAAGCTTCCTCAATTTCTAGACACTCCAAACCGCACTTGGTTTCGTCAACCGTAATCTCCCGTATAAGCTGGGGGAAGCTTTCGCTGTTGACTACGGGAATCACATGTTCTCCGTTAATCCTTATGGTTAAGGCTCCGAAGGGACAAATGGCTTCGCACATGCCGCAGTAGTTACATTTTTCTTTGCTGATTGCTACTGTGGGCGGCTTCGCTTCTTCTCCCTCCGCTTTCGGAGTCCTTGTAACTTCAATAGCTTCTCGGGGACAGATTTCCATGCATAATCCGCAGCCAGTGCACTTGTTCTTGTTTAAGGTGAGTGAATAGCGTTTGCTATGCAAAACCATCTCTATGACAAGTTCGTTTCCGTTTTCGTTTTTGAGCAGTTTTACTGGCGTTTTCAGTTCCCCTACCCAAACAATGTTTTCTTTTATGCTCTTTTTGGGGATGTTTCTGTTTGGTTGTGAATTAGGCTCCATAACCTGTAATAAACCTTATTGATTGCTGCTCTGGACACTCAAAAGACAAACGGGCAATATCCCCGTCTTTTGGGAAATCAAATCCTGCCTTTTTTGGTAGTGTTTAAGAATGTCGGTTCTCAAATCTTTCCTGAGGAGAATCTTCAATGAAACGTATAACATTGGCTCATGGAGCCGGCGGAACCATTATGGCTGACCTGATCAAAAACTATGTTTTGAAACATCTTGGCGGAAGCAACGCTGAGGTTCCGCTGGAAGCTTTAGACGATTCTGCGGTAATCGATAACATAGTGCTAAAGTCGGATTCGCATGCTGTGAAACCCCTCTTCTTTCCAGGCGGGGACATAGGACGGTTGGCTGTCGCGGGCACAGTTAACGATATTGCGATGATCGGCGCCGAGCCCGTGGCTCTTACCTGTGCTATGGTGCTGGAGGAAGGGCTTCCGTTAGCAGATTTGGACCGGATCTTGGAGAGCATGGAACAAACCTGCAAAGAAGCAGGCGTGTATGTTGTTACTGGGGACACAAAGGTTATTGAGAAGAGCGGTTTCGGAGGATGCATCATCAACACCTCTGGGATAGGCAAACGAAGCGAGGCGCTGGAAAACAACATCTGTGAGGTTAAGAAGCACCGTTCCTTCGATTCGCGTTGGGTATTAGACTCTAACCTCCGTGCGGGTGATAAGCTCATAGTTTCGGGCACAGTGGGAGACCATGGAGTAACCATCCTGTCAGCTCAGGAAGGCTACAATTTTGGAAGCCAAATCAAATCTGACGTGACTCCACTGAACAAAGTGGTAATGAAGTTGCTGAACGTTGGCGGAATCGTCGCCATGAAGGATCCCACTAGGGGAGGCTTATCCAACTCACTGAACGAGTGGAGCATAAAATCCAAGGTCGGCATAATGGTGCAGGAGTCGAAGGTGCCTATACGGGGAGACGTGAAGGCTGCCTGTGAAATGCTTGGAATAGACCCCATGGACATTGGAAACGAAGGCAAAGTGCTCATAGGAGTCGTGCCCCAGAAGGCTGAAGAAATCTTGTCCACGCTAAGAGAAACCAAGGAAGGCAGAGACGCCCAAATCATAGGCGAAGCAACAGAGGACTTCAGCGAGGTCGTTCTCGAAACTGTGGTGGGCGGAAAAAGAATCATGGCGCCCCCCATCGGAGACCCAATCCCAAGAATCTGCTAACAAAAATCTGCAAATTATGCAGCTAAAGTTTGGTTCTTGTTTACCAAAACTGAAAAGAGTTGGTGCGTTAATTTCTATTTGATAGTGTTTTGGGTTGAGTTGGATGAGTGAAGTTGTTTACAAGCCGATTGGTGTTGTTCATTCTCCTTTTAAGGCGCCTCAGGATGTTCCGATACAGTCTGTGGCTGCTGAAGGGGTTATGGGCTATGTTGAGGTAGCCGGAGAATACGTGGAGGGTTTAAGGGATGTTGAGGGTTTTTCGCATCTGATTTTGGTTTATCATTGTCATTTGGCGCAAGATTATTCTCTGCTGGTTAGACCTTTTCTGGATGAGAGGCTTCATGGAGTGTTTTCTACTCGTGCGCCTTCAAGGCCAAATCCTGTTGGAGTATCGGTTGTGCGTCTCACTAGAATGGAAAAAAATGTGCTGCATATACAGGATGTGGATATAATTGATGGAACGCCACTTTTGGACATCAAGCCGTTTGTTCCAGAGTTTGATCAAAGAAAAGCGGAAAGAATCGGGTGGCTAGAGAAGAACGTTGACAAAATGCATTCAAGCAGGGACGACGGCAGATTCGCCAAAAACACCCGCTTGTAAAATTCAAACTCTGATTCAACAGGATTAACTTTTTCGTAACAGTTCTTACGCTGATTTGGGGGCTAAACTTTAGTTCCCACGTAACATGCATCTTTTTATAAGCACTGTTTTTTGTGTTTCATGTGCTTGGTTGCTGGTTGAGTTAGGAGAATTCTTGGGTTTTTTGACAAAAAAATGTTAAAAAAACCGTGTGCTCCCTAGTTCACGTGATGTTCTTGCTTTCGACAAACTATATCTTCCACTATCTCTAAATAGTATATTCCCCGAGTTGGGGAGCACGCTCGGGTATTGCATTGAAGCAATGAGCATACCGGTCGAAACAGCTGAAGACCCTTATGCGACAAAGACTTCGCTTCAAAGGGCTGGACAATACCTAAAGTGCAATGCGTTAAGGCGTCGAGTGCGCCAATCAAAAAGGCTGAAAGAAAAGCGCACGACAAAAACGATGTCTAACCGGGCCTAACATGCACCAAGGGCTTAGACTCAACTCGGGGATTTCTATTTTCTGCAAAACTACATTTTCAGGTTAAATTTTGAACTTCCAAGAATGAGCGTGGCAAAAAGGCGGACTATTGTAACTTTGATTGAAGAAGAGGCTCTATTATTCTCGGTAAATATCTAAAGTAAAGGAGTATAAAATCACAACTATTAAGTATCCGCCAAAAAAGATAAAGTAACCTAATGTATGTTTAAAATCATTCATAATGTAACCAAAAAACATCGTGAAAATTATGAACAGGTTAACCGTAACTAATGTAGCGGCAACTGGCAATCTGCTCAGGGTTCAATTTAAATGCAGCGGAGAACTCAGAAAATTTTTCAAAGAAAACGTGTTTTTTGCAGAATATGATACTTCTATTGAAGATGTCCCAGACGCTATCTTAGTTATTCCTTTTCTTGCTACCGTTTGTCCAGTTGCTTGGGCTTGCAAAGCAGACGTTTGTATTGAAACTGTTGATGAAAACTTTTTGCATGCACTCGGGGAGGTTAAGAAAACTTTCCAAAAGTTCTACCCAGAAGTGGGTTTTAGTGGAAACATTCATGCAGATAACATTGTTACGCCTGATGTTGGTGTCCGCTCAAAAAGTATGATGCTTTTCAGCGGTGGTGTTGATTCTTTGGCAACATATATCAGGCATCGAACAGAAAACCCTGTTCTGGTATTTGTTCATGGTGCAGATATTGAGTTTACTAATCAGGAAGTATGGAACATAGTTGTGGAAACTTCACAAGAGTTTGCTGACCAGACAGGATCCAAACTTAGAACTATACAAACTAACTTTCGATCTATACTCCATGAGTTAATGCTTGCCATATATTACGACAAAAAAATTCACACTTATTGGTTTGGAGGAGTTATGCATGGTTTGGCGCTGCTTGGTCTTTGTGCCCCTCTCACGTATATAGACAAAATAGGAAAACTATACCTTGCTTCGACATACACCAAAGAGTTTCCAGAACCATGGGGCTCCCATCCGGATATTGACAATAACGTTAAGTGGACTGGAACAACAGCTATTCACGATGGGTATGAACTTAGCCGACAGGAAAAACTGATTGCTATTGCAGATTACATCAAAGCTAGCAAGCATAAATTCGTTATTCGTTGTTGCTGGGAAGCAGAAAAGAACGCTAACTGCAGCCGTTGTGAAAAGTGCAGCCGGACTATTCTTGGGCTTGAACTGGCGGGTGTCGACCCAAACGAATATGGCTACGATGTTAACGCTAATACTTTTCCAGCAATGAAAAAAAAGATAGAACAGAGCCAAATGTATTATCTAGACGGTGAGCAGTTTTTGTGGGAAGATATACAACGCCACGCTCGTTCTGACCAAGACATTCCACATTCAGAAGCTAAAGACCTAATTAACTGGTTAGTAACTGTGGATCTTAGTGCGCATAAACGAAAACCAGCAGATAAATCATTTTTTCCAAATTATCGTTTTTTCTGTCGCAAGTATCTTCCGTATCCCCTGTATGCACTCGGTAAAAATCTTTTAACAAAACTCCATTCTTAAAAGTTGAAAAATCTGAATCCCTATAGCTGCTTTTTACACATTGTGATTGCTTGTGGCTTTCTACGTGAGGGTGAGGGAGAAAGAATAAGGGAAGAACGAAGGAGAAAAAACATAGACGTGTAAACAAGTTGGTCTGGGAATAACGTTAGGCTCTTGTCACTATATTATGAAGCTCCAGCCTGAGTTGTGTCCGTGCCAGAAGAATTCGTGTAGTTCTCCGAGGCTTGTGAAGCCAAAATTGTTTTTGATCGATTTGCATAACTCGTTAAAGTCGATGTAGTGTTCAGCGGTCTTCACATTCAGTTCGACAAGTTGCCAGTCAACGATATGAGTCAGAAAATCTTCTATTCCATGCACAACGTTTTCGTGGTAGATTGTGTACTCATCGTTTTTCACTGCAGAAATCAGTTGCGAAGCAACACATGGCTCAAAACCCTCAAGGTCAAGCACGGTCTGAAATCTTTCTTTGAATGACCGCACTCCAAGAAACAAGTCAAAAAGCTTCAATTTAACTTCGTTAAAATCGTTTTCTGCCACAATACTGTTAGCAGTTTGTTCGGAAACGGTTTTAGGCAGAAACAAATTGCTTAACAGCAACGCTTTGAATTCATCAGCGGTCATGTTAACCAATTCCATGGTTAATTTCGGCTTCAACTTTACGGATCGGAGATCATGCCAAATAACGTCAGGGTAATGATACTCCACCTTTCTGAACTGTTCAAGAACCGCGTTAACATTCATAACAATCCACTTCCTTAGAACAGTCAACAAACCCAAAAATAACAGGCACATTAACAGAATATAAGCCTTAGTTTACCCAAACTTGGTGACTCTGTGTTTTGCCCAGATTCTGCATGTGCCCTCATTCGAGACCATGCATGGTCCTTTCGGAGCCTCTGGAACACAACTTGTCATGTAGCTGGGGCATTCAGGAGGCTTAATTTTCCCAACCATAACCAGATGGCAGAGGCACCCCTTCAAAATATCCCTAGAGCTTTCGATATGTAGGTCATACTTTTTCCGCGCATCATACGCTTCAAACTCCTTCTTCAACGCCAACGCTGACTTCGGAAGCTTTCCCAGCCCTCTCCACCTCCCATCCACCACATCAAACACCTGCTCCAACAGTTTCTGAGCCTTAACGTTGCCTTCCCACGCGACAACACGCTTATACTCATTCTCCAGTCTAGCCATGCCATCCTTTAGCTGCTGCAGAAGCATGTCAATGGCGAAGAGAACATCCAATGGTTCGAATCCGGCAGCCACAGTGGGCATTCCATAAGCCTCTGGAAATATCTCGTAGGGCTTCATTCCTATAATCGTGGAAACGTGACCAGCCGCTATGAAGCCGTCAATATGCAGGTCTCCTATGCCCAATAGCAGTTCCATGGCGGGAGGAATCAATCTGTGAGAAACAAGGAAGCTGAAGTTTTCAGGAGGATTATTAAGGACTTCGATGGCGGTAGAGGGCGATGTGGTCTCGAACCCGACGGCTAAAAACACGAATTCTTTTTCCGGATTTTTTTCTGCCATCTGTATAGCGTCTCTTAAACTGTAAACTATTCTCACGTCTCCCCCTGAAGCCTTAGTTTCCTGAAGGGAAGTTTCTGAGCCGGGAACACGAATGAGGTCCCCGAAGGTGGTGACGGTTACGCCTTTCTGAGCCAACGCTATGGCTTCATCGATGTCGGCTGCGGGGAGAATACAGACTGGGCATCCTGGTCCGGCAATCACATCCACGTTGTCGGGAAGAAGAGATCGTAGTCCGTAGTGGGTGATTGTCCACTCGTGGGTTCCGCAGACGTGACAAAACTTTGTTTCATAGGATGGGGCAAGCTTTCTGATATGGTCTGCAACCTTCTTTGCTAAGGCTGGGTCCCTGAACTGTTCCATTTCTTTATTTGATGCTTGCATGTCCCTTTTTCCTACTTGAGCATTCTTATGCTTCTTATTGTGCACTCGTTTCCTTCGACGATTTTTGCTGCTTTTCCGCATTTGGGGCATCTGAGGGTTGGAATTGGCACATGATAAGCTGGGTCATCCTCGAATTGTAGTGATCCTTTGTAGCCGCAGCTTGGGCATTCTATGGTGCCGTCTTGTTCTTCGATGATCAGCTTTGAGCCCTTCATGATTGTGTCCTCCACTAGTATGTTGTATGCGAAGCGAACCTGTTCGATGCCCAGAAACGTCATTTTGCCTATAATCAAGTGGACCTCTATGACTTTTTTTGCGTCCTGTTTTTTTGCCTCTTCGAGGACGCTGTCAATGATTTGTGTGGTCATGGAAAGCTCGTGCACTGTCTGGTATGCTCCGCCAAATTTACAGTTCGAGTGCCTTGATTAATTCTTCAACGCCTTCCCCGCTTAGGGCGTTGGTAACCGCAACCTTCACGTCTGGATTTATATCTTTAACCTGTTTCTTCAGCTGTTCTGTGTCTATCTTCATTATTTCAGCTAGGTCCTTCTTGTTTATAACCATCACATCAGCAGTCATGAAAGTGAACGGGTGCTTAATCACCATGTAGGGTCCCTCAGTGACGCTTACGACAACCACCCGCTTCTCTGTGCCCAACGGAAACTCAGCAGGGCAGATTAGGTTGCCCACGTTCTCGATGAACAGCAGATCAATGTCTTCCAAGCTGATTCTTTCTACAGCCCTCGCGACCACGTTAGCGTCCAAGTGGCATTCTCTTCCAGTGTTGATGGTAAGAACCTGAACGCCGTGACGTCCGATGCGGTCGGCGTCTATGGTTGTAGTTAAGTCGCCCTTGAAAACTGCGATGCTGTATTTCTGTTTTAGTGCTTGAACAAGTTTTTCGATCAGACTGGTTTTTCCGGCGCCTATAGACCCCATAATGTCGATGGCTTTCACATTGTGTTTGCGTAGAAGCTTCATGTTCTTCTGGGCAAGCTGTTTGTTGACTTCCAGAATGTCCATTCCAGGCTCTATCTCAAGGGTTACTTCTTCACCGTTTACTACTTCCTTTGTGTTCGCCAAAACAGTTCACACCTTAAATTTGTTCTAAAATTTCTCGCCAATACCTGAGGCTCTCTTCCGCAGCCTTTTGGTCTAGCTTTTCGATTGCATATCCCGCGTGAACCAACACATACTCGCCCACATGGGCGTCCACCAGCATAACGTTCACTTCTCGGGCAACCCCCTGCCCAAAATCCACTTTAGCAACGTCTCCCTGAATTTCTAGAACCTTCGCCGGAATCGCAAGACACATCTTCGTTATCACCTAGTTCGGAACATTATCCGAAGCTTTTTTGCGGCACTAAAAAGTGTCTGACATCCCCTTTTATTTAACCTATTGGTTTTTCTGCAAACAAGGACAAAAATCAAGGACGGTTATCTAAAGTGTGGTTAAGTTCTCTTTTTCTTTCTCATCCAGAGGGAACAAGCCAAGATTTGTCACCGCATTTCGGGCATTCCAGATGGTAAGCTGCAGTTCCTGTGGGGACAGGGTCTTTTCCTCGAAACTTTCGGGTGAATAGCAATCTTAGATATGAAACCTTGAAGTTGTGCTTGCATTTGCTGCATTGAAATTCCCTGAAATTCTTTCGATACTCAATGGCTACGAGGGAAAGGGGGATTATGAGACCGACTAGAATTAGGATTGCAATTGCGATTTGATTTATTGCTATGAACTCGAATATGAGGAAAACTCCAACCACAACTGTCAAAATGAGGATGCCTTTCGAAACATCGCCTAAGAACCCCATCTGCACCACATCCACAGTTCTATTCTGCAGTTTGTTAGGCTTAAAGTATTTGCACCACTTACTGCCTATGGAAGCCTGCGACGATGGCTTGACCGAAGGAGGTTCCTCCGTCTCCAGCTGGAATTTTGTGGTGAACAAGAAACTTGAAGCCCGCCTTCTCAACAGTTTTTCGTATGGTTGCTGTTATGTGTTCGTTGTAGGCGACTCCCCCAGAGAAACCAACATGCTTGACTTGTAGCCGCTCCGCCTCTTCTATAGCCAGTTGAGCTAAACCCCTAGCCAAGTAGGATTGGGCTGAGCATGCCAAATCTGCCGCAGAAAACCTGTCCTTTTTGGTGAAGATTTCGTGAACAAGAAACGTGGTCTCCAAATCCTTTCTCTTGAAGCGGGGAGCCAAGTTTAACAGGTTTTTGCCTTCAAGGGCGGCGGATTCCAGTTTCATGGCTGGTTCCCCCTCGTAGGTGCGTTCATAGCATATTCCCAGTAGGGCTGAGATGGCATCTAGCACTCTTCCGCAGCTCGTAGTCTCCGGCGTCGACCCCTTCTTCAGCTGCTTAAGGATTACTTCTGCTTCCCTTTTGCCGTGAGGAAACTTGTCGCTCAGTGACAGCAGCCATTCTGTAATATCCATCTTTCTGTGAAGTATTCCTGCAGCCATCCTCAACGGGTGATAAGTTGCTAAATCTCCCCCAACCATGGGCTGACTCTCAAGATGAGCCACTCTTCTGAAGCCTTCCCTGTTGCAGTAAAGGATTTCTCCGCCCCAAGCGGTGCCGTCGGAGCCGTAGCCGAAGCCGTCACAGGCTACTCCCACAATCTCGTCAACGTTCCATTCAGCCATGAGCGCCGCAACGTGAGCGTGATGGTGCTGAACCTGAACAACTGGGCATTCAAGCTTTTTTCCAAGTTCTTGAGCCAATTTTGTGGTTGTGAATTTTGGGTGAAGATCACATGCTACAACCTCGACCTTGCTGTTAGTCAATTTTGTCAGGTGTTCTATCGAGTTTTTCATGAAACGGAGGGTCTCCAAATTCTCTACGTCCCCGATATGCTGGGAAATGAATGCTCGATTCTCTGTTAGAATGCAGGAGGTGACGTTGAGTTCTCCGCCAACCGCCAAGACGCAACGGTCAGAAACAAACTTCATCCGGATTGGTTCTGGAGCGTATCCCCTTGAACGGCGAATCAGGCACGGGTCTTTTTTGTGGAAGCGGACAACCGAGTCGTCGCATCTCTGGGCTATGGTTCGGTTATGGAGCAGAAAATAGTCCACTGTGGAACCCAGCTTCTTTATCGCCTCAGCGTTTCTTGTTACAATGGGTTCGCTGGGCGGGTTTGCGCTGGTCATAACAAACGCGGGCTCCTCAACATTGTCGAAGAGCATGGCATGCAGTCCCGTGTATGGAAGCATCACGCCTACGGTGTGCAATTCTGGAGAAACCAGCTCCGAAAGATAATAGTCGCCTCTTTTTTTGAGTAGGACAATGGGTTTACGGTAGGATGTCAACAGTTCAGCTTCCCAAGGATTAACCTCAGCGAAAGACCGCACAGTCTCTAGGTCAGGAGCCATTATGGCGAAGGGTTTCTGTTTTCGGTGCTTAACTTTCCTGAGTCTAGCAAGGGGGTCTGCTTTGGTGGTGGCTGCTGCAACATGGAAGCCCCCGTTCCCCTTAATCGCGACAACATATCCCTCCTCCAGTAGCCTCCCTGCCTCCCTGATGGAATCTTCACACTCCACCAGCTCCCCACTGTTAGACGTAAGGTAGGCTTTTGGTCCGCACTTGGGGCAAGCAACTGTTTGGGCGTGAAATCTGCGGTTTGACGGGTCTCCATATTCTCTGGCGCAATAGTCGCACATCTGAAACTCTTGCATGGTAGTGTTTGGTCTGTCGTAGGGAAGCTCTCTGGTTATGGTGTATCTTGGACCGCAGTCTGTGCAGGTTATAAAGAAATAGTTGAATCGCACGTTTTTGGGATCCCGCAGTTCCCTTAAACATTCATCACAGATCGAGACATCCGGCGGTATCACAGACCCTGATAGTTCAGCTTCTCCAGAGCTTTTTATGATCGTAAACTCCCCGAAACCGCCTTGGTCTGCCTTATAGTCGGCTGTGATGTTGTAGATTTGCGCCAACAGAGGCTTCTCTTCTTTCAAGTCCTCTAAGAACTGGACAACATTGTCTTTGTCTCCTTCGACAACTATTTCGACGACAGCGTCTCCCCTGTTTCTCACGTAGCCTACCAGCCCATTCTTCACTGCTGTTCGATAGATGAACGGGCGGAAACCCACGCCCTGAACTATGCCGCTGACTTTGATTTCGGCACGCAAAGGCTAGCTGAACTCCCTCTAAACCAGAAAAACATCTTTCCTGACGCCACTAATAAAGAGATACTTTTTGGAAGAAACTGCCCTAGTTCCCTGTTGAGAATTTTTGGCTGTTGAACATATGATTTGTTTCTCAAAATTGTGAGGAGGTCTATAACCGTTTTGTGTCGCCGAGTTTCAGTGATTTACAGCCGCATTAAGAGAAAACTTTAAGTCTAATGTCAAGAAGTGAAATATTCTCTATGTTTCAGAAAAAATGATTTCTGAGTGGATAACAAGATGGTGATAGAAACATCCCGAACCGCTGGAATAGAAATCGCAGACGACTATTGTAGCCGCTGCGGAATCTGTGTTGCTGTTTGCCCCTTCGAAGCCATATCAAAGGACGAGAAACAGAACAAAATCATCTTGGACATTGAGGAATGCCGGGTCTGCGGCTTATGTGTAAGCGCTTGCCCCCTGTCAGCAATCGACCTTGTATATTATGATGTTGACTCGTTGACCAAAAAAGTCCAGAAACAGATGTCTGAGACAGGAACGAAAACTCTTGTTCTAACTTGCAGAGGCAGCAACCCCGTTAACTATGACATAGAAGAGAAGCTTAAAGAAGAAAACGTGGAAAAGTACGTTTCCCTCCGTTTACCCTGCGTTGGACGAGTTCCTCCAGAATTCTATCTAAAGAATTTGGCTTCAGGCGTAGAAAAGATGCTGGTTCTACAGTGCGAAGAAGACTTTTGCAGATTCAAGAAAGGCAGCCAAATCGGAATCAACAGACTTGAGCTGCTTAAGGGCACAGTAAAGGAGCTTGGCTACGACCCCGACAACCTGATCATAAAAAAGGATTCTTTGAAGGCTGTTTATGACACCGAAAAATGTGTTGGCTGCGGCAAATGCGCCTTCGTCTGCCCCTACGACGCCATAGTGTGGAAAGACGTTGGCACGCCGGAGATAAAAACTGAAGATTGCATGGGCTGCGGAGCCTGCGCCCTAGTTTGTCCGCACCAAGCCATAGAGCTTAGAGGCTACGAGTTTGAACCCATATCCGAGATTATCAAGAACTGCAGCCGCAAAACCGCCAAAGCCAAAGCTCAGGGCAAACCCGCTATCTTACTCTTTGTTTGCCAGTGGTCCGAGTTCTCAGCCTTAGACGATGTGCAGAAAGGCTGCCTTACAGACGACATAACAATCATAGAGCTTCCGTGCGCCAAGGGCTTCGATCCTGTTCTTGTTCTGGAAGCGTTAAGCTTAGGCTTTGACGGAGTTATGGCAGTTGTCTGTCCAGAAGAACTGTGTAAGCTGGAGGAAGGAACAGAATTGGCTGAACGAAACTTCTCTGCTCTAAAGACAGTTCTTAAGCAGTATAACTTGGATGATCGTTTCGACACCTTCCGGGTTAGTCCCAAGTATCTGGGAGAATTCAACGCGAAACTGGAGGAGTTCAAGAAAAAGATTTCTTCTATTCCTGAACTGGAGGTCAAAACCACCTAACAAGGACGTGATCTAAAATGTATGAGATAGTTACAAAACAAGAACTTGCACCCAACATGTACCTGATAGAGCTTGCCGCGGAGGATGTAGCCAAGAAGTCTCAGCCCGGCCAATTCGTGATTTTGCGCCTCGACGAGAAGGGAGAAAGAATTCCTCTCACAATAGCCGGCATTGACCTTGAGAAGGGAACTGTGGCAACCGCTTTTCACGCGGTTGGCAGAACCACAAAAAAGTTGGCAAAAATGAAGGCGGGCGACTCCATAATGGATTTGTCTGGTCCGCTGGGGAACCCCGCTGAAATAGGCAAGTTTGGACGGGTTCTCCTTGTCGGCGGGGGAGTCTGGTGCGCTCCTCTTTATTATGTGGCTCAGGCTCTGCGCGAAAAAGGAAACGAAGTTGTCATAGTTGCAGCGGGCAGAACCCAGAACGATATGGTTTATGAGAAGAAATTGAAGCAAGTCAGCGACGAATTCTATGTTGCCACCGACGATGGCTCCAAAGGATACGAGGGGCTCAGCTTTTTGGAGGATGTGCTTAAAACTCAGAAGTTCGATCATGCGATTGCTATGGGGCAGGTTGTGTTGTTGCAGACGGTGACTGAGCTTACCAAGCCCTACGGTTTGAAGACTATGGTTACGTTGGCGTCAATTATGGTTGATGGCACGGGAATGTGCGGGTCCTGCCGAGTGACCGTGGGTGGCGAAACAAAGTTTGCGTGTATGGATGGTCCAGAATTTGATGGGCATCAGGTTGATTTTGAAGAGTTAATCAAAAGGCAACGTATCTACCTGCCCGAGGAGCGAATGGCTTCTATGATTCACGAAAAACTGGGAGGAGGCGTGAAGCGTGGATAAAGAACAAAGAAAGCATGGAGTTCCGATGGCAAAGCAGGACGTTTTGGAGCGAATCCACAACTTCTATGAAGTGGCTTTGGGCTACAATGAAGAACAAGCCTTGGCAGAGGCTGAAAGATGCCTGCAATGCCCCAAACCCCAATGTGTAAAGGGGTGCCCCGTGGACATTGACATCCCAGCATTCATCAAAGAAATCAAAGAAGGAAACTTCCTTGCCGCCAGTGCAAAATTGAAAGAGAAAAACAGCTTGCCTGCCATCTGTGGACGAGTCTGTCCTCAAGAAAACCAGTGCCAAAAGTTCTGTGTATTAGGTAAGATAGGTGATCCCATATCCATCGGTCGATTAGAGAGATTCGCTTCTGATCACGAACGGTTGAAAGGAGTAACTGTTCCTCCCAAGCAAGAGTCTTCTGTAAATGGAAGAGTGGCGATTGTGGGTTCCGGACCTGCAGGCCTTACAGCAGCAGCGGATTTAGCTAAGTTAGGTTACGATGTTGTGATGTTTGAGTCACTTCACTCTACTGGCGGCGTCCTCATGTATGGAATTCCCGAGTTCCGTATGCCAAAGAAGATTGTGCAGACTGAAGTTGATTACATCAAGAAGCTCGGAGTCGAAGTTAAAACCAATTACACGATTGGAAAGATATTCACGATAGACGAGCTGTTTGCGAGCGGATTTGACGCAATTTTTGTTGGAAGTGGAGCAGGTCTTCCCCGTTTCATGAGAATTCCCGGAGAAAACTTGGGCGGAGTCTACTCTGCCAACGAGTTTTTGATCCGAGTGAACCTGATGAAAGCTTACCTGTTCCCAGAATATGACACGCCTATACGGATTGGAAAGAAAGTCGCTGTGATTGGCGGAGGCAACGTGGCAATGGATTCTGCCAGATCAGCCTTGAGGCTAGGAGCAGAGGAAGTGTACATCGTTTACCGCAGGTCTAAGCAGGAACTTCCCGCAAGAGCAGAAGAGGCGGAAAACGCAGAAGAAGAAGGCATCATATTTCGGCTTCTCACGAATCCAGTCAAGTTTTTGGGTGACAAAAGCGGCTGGGTTAAAGGAATCGAATGCATCAGGATGCGGCTCGGAGAACCGGATGCGTCGGGTCGAAGAAGACCTGTTCCTATAGAAGGCTCCGAGTTCATGATGGATGTGGACACGGCGGTTATAGCCATAGGGCAGACTCCGAATCCTCTTATTCAAAGAACCACTGAAGGTCTTGAGACCACCAAGTGGGGCACCATAGTTGTGCAGGAAGAGTCTGGGGAGACCACAAAGAAGGGAGTCTACGCGGGAGGAGATGTTGTCAGCGGCGCAGCCACAGTTATCAGTGCCATGGGAGCCGGAAAAAAAGCTGCTCGAAGCATTCACAAGTATCTGATGAGCAAGAATGGTGCCTAACAGAGCGAGTGACCGGTAAAACTTCATTTTCTCTATTTTTCTTTATTGTCTGGATATCTAGGGTATCCTAGATTCGTATCGTTTATTAAAGACGTTTTTCCTTTGGTTTACTCTCTGATAAAAGCATAATTTCTATCCTCTGGCGGATGAGGCTGAGTTGATGTCTGAAAAGAAACAGGCTACCGAAACCAAATTGAGAAGGGAGATTAAAATGGGGGACTTGGATCCCGAATTTAAACGTGAGATCAGCAAGGTTCCAGGCATCGAAAACATCAAATTGTGCTTTCAATGTGGCACCTGCACGGCTGACTGTCCCATAGCAAGGTTCAGCGAAATCTACAGCCCCAGAAAAATTATGCGGATGACCCAGTTAGGAATGAAGGATAGGCTTCTTTCAAGTGAATCGCTCTGGCTCTGCGCCGCCTGCTTCACATGCGTTGATCATTGTCCTCAGGGCGTAGACATCGCCAGTGTTGTGACGGCTCTTCGAAACATGGCTGTGAAGGAGGGTATTATACCCGATGTCTTCAGGGAGTTAACTGATAATATCATGAAGACAGGATACGCTTACAGGATTCCTGAGTTGCGCCTCAAAAAGCGGGTGGAGAAGGGGTTGCCGCCTTTGCCTGAAGCCAATCTTGAGGATGTGTGTAAGCTGTTTGATGTTATAGCTGTTTCTAAGGCGTCGAAGATGGAGAAGAAATAGGATGGCTGGATTGAAGTATCTGCTGTTTCTGGGTTGCGTCATCCCTTACAGAATCGTCAGCTACGAAACCTCTTCTCGGAAGGTGCTGAAAAAGTTAGGCGTAGAATTGGTTGAGATGCCCGAGTTCAACTGCTGTGGGCTGCCCATAGATGGTGTAGACCATGATGCGATGCTGCTGTTGGCGGCGAGGAATCTCTGTTTGGCGGAACAGCAGAACTTGAACATACTGACTTTGTGTCCGGGATGCGCTGGGGCCCTCCGGAAGGTGAACAGGAGTCTGCAGGAGGATAAGAAGTTGAAGGCGCGGGTTAACGGTTTCCTGAAGGAGATTGGCATGGAATTCAAGGGAGGAAAAATAGCTGTTAGGCACCTCATTCAAGCTCTTGTCGAAGACGTTAGCTTAGAGAAAATAAAAGACGCTGTTGTGAAGCCTCTCGCTGGATTAAAGGTGACTGAACATAATGGCTGCCACGTTTTGCGTCCCGCGAAGTACATAGGCTTTGATGATCCGGAGAACCCTGTTCTGTTGAAGAGGCTTATTGAGGCAACTGGGGCAGAATGCTTGGATTACATGTATGAAACAGACTGTTGCGGAGCCCCGATAATCGGCGTGAACGACAAGATTCCGTTGTATCTGGCTGGAGATAAACTTCGTAATGTTAAAGCTGTGAATGCTCAGGCTCTGATAACCGTTTGTCCCTTCTGTCACATGATGTTCGACATCAATCAGCCAAGAATAGAAAAGCTCCTAAGCGAAAAATTCGGAATCCCAGTGCTCCACTATCCCCAACTGCTTGGATTAGCCATGGGCTTCACCCCAAAAGAAATGGCGCTAGACGAACTCCGAGTAGACGCCACAAAACTCCTAAACACAACCTAACAACACAAGCCAAAAACTGAAAGGCTTTTTTTGACTCCAAATATTTTTCTTTCCTAAGAGTGCTAATGTTCCACATTTTTTGTTTCCATGTTTGAAATGTTGCTTCTGTAGCCTGTTGAAGGCTGGAGAATCGTTTAGTCAAGAATTCTTGACTAAAAATTTATTGTGATTCATTTTTTTGGTCAAGAAATCTTTACAAAAATCCTTTTATGCGTTCTTGATGGTAGAATAGTTTGTTAGAGTGTCTAATATGAAGAAAATTGTGTCTTCATTTATTCTGCTTTTTCTGGGTCTTTCGTTGTGCTGTAGTTTACAGTTTGTTGGTTTGGTTTCTGCCAATTTTTTTCCGGCTGCGGTGCCCGATCACAGCATCGAGATTGCTGAGGACGGAGACGTAAATGGAACAGACAAGATTCAGCGCAGCGGCAACGTTTACACTTTTACAGGAGACATTGTGGGCAGCATCGTAGTCTTCCGTAATGGTATAGTTATTGACGGGGCAGGTTACACCCTTCAAGGAAATGGAACCCGCACAGGTATTTGGCTCCAAGAAAAAAACAATGTGGAAATAAAGAATCTGCACATCAGAAACTTCCGCAGTGGCATCATACTCACTTACGGGCGGTCACTGGATGGTTGTACAGACATTACACTTTCCGGAAACACCATAACAGACAACGAATATGGAATAACTTTCTCGATGTTCTCAAACAGCAACCATATTCTGGGAAACACCATCGCAAACAACACATACGGCGTTTACATCAACCACTCCCCAAACAACACCTTCAGAAACAACCAGCTGACCAACAACACATACAACCTTTGGGTAGCATGCGAAACATCAGTTCAAATGACGTACTTCATCAACGACATCGACGCCTCAAACACGATAAACGGCAAACCCATCATCTACTGGGTCAACGAGCAGGACAAAACTGTGCCATCCGACGCTGGATACGTGGCTCTAGTAAACTGCACAAACATAAATGTTCAAAACCAAATACTCACAAGCAACAGCCAAGGCATACTACTAGTAGCCACAAACAATTCGCTGATAACAAAAAATCAATCGTTGGAGGAGTTGATTTGAAGAAATTTGTGATGATGATTATCCTGTTAATGGTTATTGTGTTTCCGATTCTGCAGGTGTCAAAAGCTTATTCAGTGGAATCCACTGCTCGGGAAAAGGCTCTGCCATTTATAGAAAATGTGCTTCCCATCGACATTTCACAATACAATGTAACGTTCACAAATTATAGCGATACAGAGTTGCCCGCATTTCTGTCAGTCGGTGCTGCTTCAGAGCGTGTAACCTACACCTTGGAATCAGAAGAAAGCATAATTGATGTGACCTGCAGGATCGAAAATGATGAGCTAACCTTCTGTATGGTAACTCCAAAAAATGGGTCAGTTATCAGCGACCGCCAATACGAAAACCTGATTGATGCAGCAAACAGTTTTCTTGACAAATACCAGACCCACACTGGACAAGATTTAGAGCCGATAAAAAACACCCTAACCGATGCTGATCCAACAAAAAACATGACCGTAACAGCAGGCGACATCAAACTAACCATAAGTAATGGAGGAATCTGGGGGATTAAAGAAACATCATTTGACTGGAAACATGTCTATACTGGCTGCGAATACCCTCTGCTATCTCTTGGTTTCAGCAACGGGGTTTTCTCCACCCTAAACGATGGCGGCATCATCTACACGATAGGCGACACAACCGTGAACATTTCACAAGAACAGGCCATCAACATAGCAATGAATCACATACAGAATTACTCATACACTATGCCTGGCGGCGTTGAAATAAGCGACTTCAACGTAACCGAAGAACGAACAGAAGCTTGGTTGGTGCCCTCCCCAAGAGAGCCTTATGTGCTGTATCCGTTATGGGAAGTAATGCTGTATCTGAACCAGACATACCCCGGCAGCGTTTACGCCCTCTTAGTCACAGTATGGGCTGACACCGGAAAACTCTCCTCCTGCAACAACCAAGCAGCCGGCGGCATCATACCAGAGTTCCCATCATGGACACCCCTACTGATTATGTTAATTGCGGTTACATCAGGTGCAGTCATTTACAGCCGTAACGTGTACAAACATAATCAGAGGAGAAGGAACCAGTGAAAAAGTCCTCATCTGCGCTTGTTGTATTGCTGTTTCTTTCCTTTGTTCTGGTTTCTCTTCCACAAAATGGAGTAGTGAAAGCAGAGCCTAAGAAGATTGTTGTTCCTGACGATTACCAGACGATAAGTTGGGCTATCGGTAACGCTACGGAAGGCGACACCGTATTCGTGAAAAGCGGAGTCTACAATGAAACTCTTCTAATCGACAAACCCTTATCGCTTATTGGTGAAAACCAAGCGACAACAATAATTAATGGTCGCAACAGAGGATCAGTTGTCTACATCTGTAAAGACGGCGTAAACGTAACAGGCTTCACCATACTGAATGGAGATACCACAGGAACACCTTCTCCATTCTTTCCTTGGTCAACCAGACTTGCAGGAATCCATATTCATAGTGCAAGCCACTGCAATATAACACATAACAAAGTTATGAACAGTGGTTGCGGAATTTGGCTCTACGATTCTGGTTATAACCAAATAGTTGGCAACAATCTAACCGATAACTCTAACGGCATCCTGCTTGAATCGTCTTCTGGTAACAACTTTAAGGATAATTACATAAAAAACAGTTATTACGGAATAAGCTTCAGCTCTTCTGGTAACAGCACACTTCGAAACAACAGCCTCAACAATAACGGATACAACTTCCATTTCGGTGACCTCACTTTTCGAAGCAGTTTTGATAATGACATTGACGAATCAAATACAGCAAACGGAAAACCAATGATCTTCTGGGTGAATAAGCACAACTCTGTTGTTACTCAAAATGTGGGCGATGTCATCCTCATAAACTGCACAGCCATAGCAATACATTACTCTGATCCAAGCCATAAACTTGAAAGAATAATCTTCACCAACACTAACGACTCGAAAATAATCGGTAACACCAATGCAAACATCAACCTAGTTAACAGTTATAACAACACTGTCGTAGACAACATTTCTGACATATCTCTGCGGACCTCCTCGGGAAACAGTATACTAGACAATTTTGGAGATATCAGCCTCGCTAATTCCTCACATAACAACACCATCGTAGGCAACTGTGGAAAGATAGAGTTACTTGGAATCTGTTCATTCAACACCATAGAGCGAAATAATTGCTCCAAACACGTACATAACGCTGGAATTACCATTAATGGACCCTCCAATCACAACAGTATTATCGGTAACACTATATCAAACAACGAATATTCTGGGATACTGCTTGGCAGTGGAGCAAATTTCACAACCATAATTGGGAACAATATTGTAGGAAACGGGTTTCCTGGAGTTCCACAAATAGGATTTGGGTTATTTGGAATTGAAATAATTGAGGCTCAAAACACGAGGATAATTGGAAATAACATAACTGGAAACAACATCGGTATTTTATCAGGAGGATCAGATAACATTTATTACTATAACAACTTCATCAATAACATTCCACAGATTAGGGACAACGAAGTTACACAAACTTTCGATAATGGCTATCCTTGTGGGGGGAACTACTGGAGTAACTACGCTGGAACAGACCTCTACACTGGCGTCTACCAGAATGAAACCGGAGAAGACGGTATAGGAGACAGCCCCTTTGTTCTCTCTGACTACAACACCGACAATTACCCACTAATCGCCCCAATAAAACGCTTTGACGCTGGCATGTGGGAATGGACAAACTATAATGTTCATGTAATCAGCAACACAGCAGTTACAGATTTCAGTTTCAACCCGGAAGACACTCTACTAGGATTTAATGTGGAAGGTGGAGATGAATCAACTGGTTTCTGCAGAGTAACTGTTCCGAAAGGTCTGTTATATGCCGAAGGCAACTGGACTGTTCTAGTGGATGAAGTCCCTGTTACTCCAACAGTCAACGAGGACGCAAGCAACACCTACCTATACTTCGCCTACAATCATAGCAACAAAACCGTAAAAATAATCGGAACCGATGCAATCCCAGAGTTTCCCTCATGGGCGCCCTTGCTGATTATGCTAGTTGCTGTCATGGCTGTAGCTGTCATTTACCGGCGCCGATTTCACAGCCAACAAAAGAAAGAAGTAAAATGATGAGATTCAAATCAACAGTTGCCCTATTACTGGTTCTTTCCTTTACGCTTGCTTCTATTTCAGAAATCGGGATAGTGAAAGCAGAGAGCATCTACATTGGGTCTGAAGGAACCGTTGAAGGAACAGACAAGATTCAACGGGAAGGAAACGTCTATACACTTACTGATAATATTAATGGCAACATTGTCGTAGAAAAAGACAGCATTATTCTTGATGGAGCAGGTTACACTCTTCAAGGAACAGGAAACGGAAAAGGAATTTTCCTTTTTAATTGTCACAATGTGACAGTCAAGAATATAGAAGTAAAAAATTTTGCTTTTGGAATCCACATCACTGCGCGCGCCTCCTACGCCCCATCTAATAATCACACTATTTCTGGAACAACCATAACAGCGAATAAGCTGAAAGGGATCTGCATTAGTTGGAGTTCAAATAATATCCTAGTTGGAAACAACATCTCATACAACGAGGATTATGGAATTGACTTTTCTGGTTCAAACAATCTGCTAAGAAACAATACAATGGACAACAACAAGTATAATTTTGGTGTTACGTCTGATTCTGTGAACAACGACATTGATGGGTCAAATACGGTTAACGGTAAACCAATGTGTTACTGGTTCGATGTGCAGGACAGAACTGTACCATCTGACGCTGGATACGTGGCTCTCATAAACTGCAAAAACATAACCGTTCAGGGTTTGCAGCTCTCCCATAATGGGGAAGGCATAATTCTGGTCTCTACGACAGATTCAACAATAACCCAGAACAGCATAACAGTAAACAGAGACGAGGGAATCGGACTCTATCAGTCAAGTAGAAACGTCATTTCTGGAAACTACATTGCAAACAATGGAAGAGGACTTGGACTTGTCTTCTGGGATGGAAGGGGAATCGGGGTCACTGATTCGTTCAAGAATCAAATAATCGGAAACACAATAACAAAAAACAATGGTTATGCCATCCGATTCACAGGAAATCAAAGAGATAATGTGTTTTACCATAACAACTTTATCGACAATAAAGTGCATGAAGGGCTCCAGGTTTCGATGGATAAGATTTTTGGTCTTGGGCTGGGTAATGCGTGGGACAACGGCACTGAAGGTAACTACTGGAGCGACTACGTAACAAGACATCCTAACGCTACGGAAGTTGACGGTTCAGGGGTAGGAGACACAGCCTTCTATATCAATGAGAATAACCAAGATAACTATCCACTGATGAAAGTAATCCCAGAGTTTCCTTCATGGATTATTCTGCCACTGGTTATTACCGCAACCTTGGTGGCAATAATCTACAAAAAGAGACTACCCAAGACACCAAAGCAGCCATCATATTAGGAGACTAATAATACTTCATTGTTGAAAACTAGCTTTTTCTGGAAAACCTAGGCAACTACAAATTTTAAGTGCTTCCCTTATCCTTTCCAGTAATGTGATAGGTTGAGTGAGCATGGCTGGTTCCGAGGAACAAAAAGTTGACATCGAATCCTCCCTGAAAGAATGGTTCTCAGGAGCGGAGAGGGTGGTTATTGCTGGGATAGGAAACCCGTTTCGTAGAGACGACTTTGTTGGAGTAGAAACAGTAAGAAACCTGCAAAACAAGGTCTCAACGTCTGTTTTCTTGATCGAAGCCGAAACCGTCCCCGAAAATTTCATGCAGCAGATAGCAAGCTTCAAGCCCACCCACATTCTGCTTGTCGACGCAGGCATAATAAACAAAGAACCCGGAACCACACAGCTTGCCGACCCCACACAACTAATGAGAAAAACATCAATCTCAACCCATACGATGCCCCTCAGAATCTTCTGCGACTACCTCACGGAGACCACTGGCGCCAAAATCTCCCTCCTCGTGATTCAGCCAAAAGACACCAGCTTCGGGGAAGGACTAACACCAAAACTCAGGGAAACGGTAACCAATCTAACAAACATATTACTGAACTTTCTCCCGTAAAAACAGTTTAAGAGTTGGAGTCCTTTTCTGTCCAGACCCCAACTTCTTACAAGGTATAACCTATCCTATACTCGAACAACCGTTGAAGGGAAACGTTCGTCACCGAAAGTTTCTGTACTAGTGCTCGCTCTTCAGGGCTTCTTGGAACAGCTTCTTGACAGCACTTATTCTAGCTTTTTGCGAGATAATATCCTTCGTTGTGAAGTCTAGAGCCTCTTCGGGGCACCATTCCACACAGCTAGGTTCACCATCACAGAGGTCGCAGGTGAAGACTACCTTTTTTTCAGGATGCAATTGAATGGCACCATAGTCGCAGGCTTCGACACACCAGCCACAACCGTTGCACTTATCTTCGTCAACTAAGATGATTCCATTCTCCTCTGACTGTGACAATGCATCTCGGGGGCACGCGGCAACGCATGGGGGGTCTTCACAGAGCCTGCAGGCAACCGCTAAGTTCACGAAGGAATTCAGGCGGACAGCGCGGATTCGAGATTTGGTTGGATTAAAGGTGTTTTCATGTTTCATTGAGCATGCGTATTCGCAGACGCAGCAGCCAATGCACTTAGATGGGTCTCCAGAAACAAACTTCTTTTCATGAATTGTAGGCATGTATTTTTTCCTCCTCATTTTCCTCATTTCTTAGAACCAATTTTTTTCTTCACAATGCTGACGAGATCATTCAATCCTAGTTCCTTGAGTTTCTCCGGTGTAGGGATTCCTTCCTTTGTCCACCCGCGGACGCTATAGTAATCATCTAATCCGATGTCAAACTCTTTCTGATTGACAACAACTCCCTTTGCTACTCCCTCGTCAGGCACCGGCACATTCATTATTTTCCACGGTAGATTATCGTATTCCCTTGTTCCTTTGCCCTCACGGATGTTAATGACCCTCGCAAGATTGTTTATTCTCTCACCGGCTTTTAGGAGATCCTCAGGGGTCATCTCAATTCCAGTGGCTAAGGTGTAGTAGTTAGCCATGTCTTTGAGTCCATCATACATAACGCCTCTCGAGAACTTGCACAATATCAGAGAGTCAACAACATTGTAGAGATCTTCGCCGTCCATCACTATCTTTCCTCGTCCCTTCTCTATCTTGAAGCGGTCAACCTTTCCCTTCATGTCAGGCGAGTAAGCTCCAGACCTGAGGTGGCAGGCTCCTCGGAAGGAGACGGAAAAGCCTAAGGCGGCGGTCTTGAGTGTCCTAAGATCATAACCTGGCAACTCCATTCCTTTGATGTGATTAGCATATTTTTCTGCTCCTTTGCCGATCTTTTCTGCAGCTTTCATGGTTCCTTCTGCAAGTGTGTCTCCTAGCCATCCCTTGCGAGTACCCATTCTTTTTATTGTCTCTACTAGGGCTTCGTGGTTGCCGAAGCTGAGATCCATGCCGTCAGTATCCTTCTTTGTTATGATTCCGTTCTCGTAGAGGTCCATGGCGAAGGCTACTATAACACCAGCGGATATGCCATCAATACCGTAATAATTGCATAAACTGATAGCCTCAATGATTGCATCTAACCTGTCAACGCCGCAGAGGGGTCCCAATGACCATAGGCACTCAAATTCCACCCTTGAGGTGGTTCCTTTGTATTCTCCTTCTGGAACCAAGGCGATGTGGTCGCAACGCATGCCGCAGGTTGCACATCCGATTATCTTCTTGACGTAACGCTCGTTCAGGTACTCTCCGCTGACTTTTTCGGCGCCTTCAAAGGTGGCTTGAGAAAAGTTTCGTGTAGGTAAAGCTGCCAAAGCATTTAGAACAAGAACGTTCTCCGGTGTCCCCAATGTTCTGTATTTTCTTGTAGCAGGTCCTTTCATGCGTTCATAAATTGTTCTCACAAATTCCGTGAACTCTTCAAGGTTAGCCACGTCTACGTCGTTTGTTCCGCGAACAGCAACTGCTTTCAGGTTCTTAGAGCCCATAACAGCGCCCATACCACCTCTTCCGATGGCTCTGAATTCATCGTTTATGAGGCAACCGACTCGAGAAAGCTTTTCTCCTGCTTCGCCGATGGCTGACACGCGGATGTAGAAATCGCCCATTTCCTCTCTGATTGTTTCATCTGTCTCTGCAGGCGACTTTCCTTTAAGATGCTCAGCATCAAGAAGCTGAACAGAATCATCGTCAATCCATGCGTAAACTAGTTTCTCAGATTTGCCGGTGAAGATAACGGCGTCGTAGCCTGCTCGTTTTAGTTCAGGCCCGAAGAAGCCGTGGGCTTTTGATTCATTGATTCCTCCTGTTAATGGTGATTTTGAAACTACGGCGTAGCTGTTTCCTGCTGAGGGCGCCATAGTTCCTGTTAGGGGTCCTGTGATGAAAATCAGGGGGTTCTCGGGGCTGAATGGATCGACGCCTGCCTTGGAGTGGTCTAGCCACAGTTTCATTCCAAGTCCTATGCCTCCGATGTAGTCTTTAGCTAGTTTCATATTCAGGGGTTTGACTTCTGTTTTTCCGGTTGTCAAGTCTACGTAAAGAATTCGTTTGGCGTAACTCAATCTTAATCCTCCATTGATCACTTTGGAGAGAAATATGTGATATGGATAGATAAATATTAATCTTATCTTTTGACTTAAACACAAACATTGTCATATCGTTTTTTGGGACAATTTTATGTATATCTTCGATATTATTCGCAATGCATAACGCAACATAATAGACTCACTTTTTCCTTCAATTGTGTAAACAACGCATGGACACACATAAGCGATAAATAATATTCTTCGCTAGGTTTATTGTGATAATGATATACTGACCGTTTATGTTGCGATGTGATTGGCTGTGTGTTGGTGAGGCTGGTGAAGGTTAGGGTTCAATATTTCGGTTACATCAAGAACCTGGTGAATAAGAAAGAGGAACAGTTCGAGCTGGAGGAAGACGCCTCCCTATCTGACCTACTTAACAAACTGGCTGGAGTTCACGGCGCAGCCTTCAGAAAAGATGTTTATGAGCCGGGATTGAAAGATGTTAAAACCGGATTTTGCATTACAGTTAACGGGGTTTTGATGGGTCAACTTGGTGGAGTGGACGCCAAACTAGCTGATGGCGACAATGTTATCTTGATGTCTCTTATGAGCGGAGGCTGAATCCTCTTTTTTTAGATTTCTAGTTGTGTCTCAATCTTCGTCAGGTTGTTGTATCCAGATTTCGTGACTTCTATGATGTCCTCTAATCTTACTCCGCCTATCTTGGGGTCGTAGAGTCCGGGTTCAACCGTCACAATGTTATGTTCTTTCAGAGGAGACGCGCATAGCTCGTTTATTCTGGGGCTTTCATGTATCTGCAAGCCTACTCCATGCCCGAGACTGTGAGGCATTCCTTTCGTTATCTTTTTTCCGCCTCGCGTGGTTTCGTAGCCCGCCTTCTCCAGCACGTCACAGCACACATCATAGACTTGGCTTCCCAAGGCTCCGGATTGGATGGCATCGAAAGAAGCATTTCTTGCCTCAAAAACTGCATCGAACATCTTCTTGAGTTTGTCTGAGGCTCTTCCTTTAACGATGGTTCGGGTCATGTCAGTCCAGTAGCGTTTCTGGATGCTCCGCGGATAGATGTCAAGTATTATTGGTTGATCTGCTTTGAGTTTGTCTTCTGCTTCGCCCACGTAATGTGGGTCCGATGATTTTGTGCCGCATGCGACTATGATGTCTTCTTCGGGTAGGCATCCGTTTTCTAAGAGTTTGCTTCCAAAAAACGATTTTATCTTGCCAACCGTTAGGGGTTCTCCTTTGAACTGTAAGGTTTTGTTGCTGCCCACATCTGAGTTGGCTATAATTTCTATTGCTTCTGATGTGACTTCTTCGTTGACTGCCTGAACCGCTTTAATCTCTTCTATTTCGTGGCTGTCTTTGGTTTCTCTGGCTTTCTCGACGACGCCAAACATAGGATTGATTGTTAAACCCTCCTCCCTCAGCACATCAGCCGCAATCACCGGAAAGTTGGGGGGCACACAAATCTTCGTTCCTACGCCAAGCTCCTTTTCCGCTACTTTTGCGATGAATTTCATGGCGCCTAGTTGCGGGTCCTTTGCTGTCTTCACGACTTTGAGGCGGTTGTAGTCAAGGTAGGACTTCACGTCTTTGATGATGGATTGTTTTTGGGCTCTCGGATACTCCATCGGGTTAACTACGACGATTGGGTCAGCGTCCACTCTTTTGAGAAAGATGAATGCGTCTGGAGCCAGAAACTTGGTGAGATAAAACATGTTGGCGTCCCTGTAGCTGTCCGAGTACAGAAGCAAAGCCTCTGCCTCTTCATCTGCTAGGATGCTGTCAAGGTTTCCTCTCAACTTGCAGTCCTTCCTTTACAGGACTTGTATCTGAGCGGCTTATGCTAATTTGTTTTTTCGTTGTTTCCACTGGCTTACCTGCCACGGTAGAACCAACAGCGTTCCTAACGGAGTTGTGCAAGCACCGACACATCGACTTTCATCTGTGGAACCAAAAAACCTCAACGACCCTTCATACTGTAAATACGCAATTTCTGAAGCTGGATTGTAAAAAACAACAACTGCGTTCATGAATCTTGCTGTGAAATAGCTCCGTTCATAGTGCCCGTTTTCAATTTGGTCTTCCCATATGATTCGATCTGGGTTTTGTTCCAAGAATTCTTGAAGAGCTGTTGAATTACTTGTCCAGTTCGTTTTATTAGAAGAAGGAAAGGCGTTGTCCGTCTCCAGCAGGTAAACTGTGAGAACTCCTCCATCTTCAACGGTGGCTGTCACTTCCATTTCTTGGAATGGCAAAAGCTGCCGCGAACTTCCTGCCGTTTTACTCTCTCCTTGAAACAAACTGCCTCCTCCACTGGAACGGCTCATCTGAAGTTGAGAAATAAACGAAAAAAGAAGCAAAAACAAACCTGCATATAGGAGAACGATTCCTCCCTTTCTTGCTATTCTCCAAAATTTCATAACGCCTTTCCTTCCAAGGTCGAACGTATTTCTGAACGTGCAATAAAACTGAAAGTATGTAGCCTGCTCCCATGTACAGCAACGTTTCTTATGATGAGAGCAACTCTTCTTGTTAATAAAAGATGTTTAGTGCACATTCGGACAAGTTATTCTATTTGTGTTTCCTCTGTTTCCACAAGTTTACAAGCCAAGGCAACGCCAATATGACGCCTATCGGAGCTACCCAGTATGCTATGTTCCGAACTTTATCTTTAGGCGCTAAACCACTTTGCAGCGCCACATCAGACTCTAAATATGCGTTCTCTGAATCTGGTTGATTGTAAGCGACGACGGTGGCGTTCATGACCCGCGTTGGGATATAGCTCCGTTTGTAATCTCCATTTTCAACTTCATGTTCCCATATGACTCGGTCAGGATGCTCTTCCAATAATTCTTGCAGGTCTGTTGAATTAAAGTTGTATCCAAAGCCAGCAGTGGGGCTGAAGTTAAGTTCAAGATCTATCTCAAGTAAGTAGACTGTGACCGTGCCCTCAACTGTAACTGCCACCTCTAATTCTTGTTGTGGATTAAAGTTCTGTGCATTTAACAAAATTCTCATCCCTTCGGGACCCAAAGGTCCAGACCCTCCACTTGTATGCGTCTGGATTGAGGGAACAACCGAAACTAGAAGCAAAGCCAAGCTTATGGCTATGAGAGTTGTGCCGCCTCGTCCAAGAATTGTTGTCCACCGTTTCACAGGTTAAGCCTCCTGCTGAAGTAGATGTAGCCAAGAGCAAATAATGAAGCCACTAGCACGTAGCTGGCTCCTATGTAAAGAAGTGCTTCTGATAGAGTCGGAGCCCATGGTACCGACAAAAGGGAGGAAACTCCGGATAACCCTCCTCCGTAGTGGTATTGTAACGCATAAGTTGGGGAAATCACAGACAATATTTGCAAGAATAAAGGAGATTTACTAGCCACCGCAACAAAAAACGCTATTAGTGCAACTATACTCATAGCGAAATAGAGAACTATCCCAACAACAAGCCCTATGCCGCCTCTTCTAAGCTTCAACGTCAACAGAAGCATGATAGCCGAGATGAGGAGAGGATAACTTAGGCTTGCAGCATACGTTAGAATCACGGTATCCAACTGAGGCAATACAATGTCTGGAGCCAAAATGTAAAGCGCCGAAATCTGGATGCCAAAAAACAGAAGCATAGCAACACCGATCGCCGAGAGAAGTTTCGCAGTCAATATTGCCCGCCTCTTGAGAGGATACGAAAAGTATGTTTGAATTATTCCTTTTTCAAGTTCATTTCCCAAACCGTAGGCAATGTTTTTGAAGATAAGCAACATGAAAACAATGAGAGACCCGCTGATAAGCGAACTAGCTAAACTATAGGCTACGCCTTCATTTGTTGTAAATTGAGAAGATACAGTTCCAGTGAAACTTGACAGCACAAACGTGCCCAATATGTAGAAGAACGCAAAAAGCTCAAGAAACGGGAACCGATAGTCCTCGTGGATTGTAGATGCTAAAACTTCCAAGAACGGTTTACCTTTTCCCATGTTTGTCACTTCCTCTCCTTTGCGCTGACCGCTAGTCTGTATAATTCTTGCAGTGAGGCGCTTCCAGTTTCTATCCCCAAAATTTTTGCTTTAATCTTTTTTGCCAGCTTGGGAACATCCTCGTAAAGTTCATCCTCCTTTCCGTCAGCTACCCTAACCGAGATTCCTCTGATGTCACTCTCCAACTCTTTTACGTACTTCAGCTTACTGATTTCAGCCTCCAACGCATAAGAACTGTCAGTGGTGACTCTGATAATCCCAATAGCGTACTTCTCATAAAGCTCAGACAACTTTCCAAACGCCCAAACCTTGCCCCTGTTAATAATCGCCACAGAATCACACACCATACTCAACTCTGGGAGAATGTGAGAAGAAAGAAGAAAAGCAACTTTCTCGTCCCTGTGAAGCTGCAAAACCACATCTAAAAGCTCACTTCTTGCCTGAGGATCAAGATTAGCCGTCATCTCATCCGCCACAATCAGCTTAGGACTATGAACTAGAGCATGCGCAATAGCAAACTTCTGCAACATCCCCGCCGAAAGAGCCCTAATGTCCCGATCACTTGCCTCCTGCAAGTTCACTAGCTCCAAAACTTCCATAGCTCGGGACTCAGACACGCCAAAGATTCTGCAAACTCTCTGTAGATACTCCAAAGTTTTCTGGTGAGCAGGAAAAAATGCTTTCTCATAAACTACTCCAATCATCGACCGAATAGCTGTGTTGTCCCATGGGTTTTGACCAAAAACTTTCACCACGCCTTTATCAGGCTTCAGTAAACCGAGAATCATCTTGATTGTGGTGGTTTTTCCAGCACCATTGGGTCCTATCAAACCAGTTACGGAACCCTCATCAAGCGTCAAGCTCAGGCCATCAACAGCAACTACGCTGCCATAACTTTTTGCCAGACCTTCAGCAACAATTAATGACATGATCTGGTTTAATGCCTGTTTCAATATATATGATTAATGCCATAGCCAATTATAAGTGAATAATGCCAACTTTTGGTGGGCCCGGCCGGACTTGAACCGGCGACCACCAGGTTATGAGCCTGGCGCTCTAACCAAACTGAGCTACGGGCCCTCCGATAATTGTCTCATTAACCGATTGTCAGGTTAGGATTTAAGGATTTTCTGTTTCAATCCTGCAAGTGAGGACAAGAGGGAGAAAAAGGGAAGGGCTTTTATTGAGGGCAAAAGAGGTGTAATGTAGGCGTTAAGGGATGAACTACAGAGAATTGCTTGAACGTGCTCGATCGCAGCTTCCTTCAGAGGTACGTGAGCACAAACGGTTTGAGGTTCCGACACCGCGGTGTCATCTCATCGGCATGCGCACAATCCTATCGAATTTTAAGGAGCTTTGTGACGCCCTTAACCGGGACCCGCGTCACGTGTTAAAGTTCTTTTCAGGAGAAATGGCTACGGCTGCGACGATGCAGAGGAACCGGGCGATCTTCCAAGGAAAGTTCAGGTACGACACCTTTGAGAGGCTCATCCAGAGGTACGTCAAAGAGTTTGTGGTTTGTCCTGTCTGCGGTCGTCCGGACACGAAAATCGTTAAGGATAGGCGTTTCCTGTTTTTGGTATGTGAAGCCTGTGGGGCAAGGTCGTCCATATCAACTTTGTAGGGTTCTTAACCTTGGAAGCCTACACCAATTTGCGGAAATGCGGGGAGTACGTGCTTCTTGCAGCCTGTGACGAGGAACTGTTAGGGAAGATTCTGAGGGATGGAAAACTGGTTTTCAAGGTGGGAGAAGAATTCTATAAAGGTCCAAAGATGCCTGTGGAGGATGCTGTTGAGCTAATGAAAGAATCCACCATCGTGAACATGGTTGGACCTAACATCGTGAACAAAGCCATAGAAAAGGGTCTGGTTCATCCCGAGGCAGTTCTAGAAATCTGTGGTGTTCCCCACGCCCAAATCGTCAAGATATAGATGCTCATAGAATCTATACCCAGTACATGTCGTCATCTTTCGCGTTGATTTTGAAAACAGCAAACTGGAACTCTTCATCTGTATCGTTGACTAAGCCGTGAACTTCTCCGGGTTCGCACAGTAAGGTGTCTCCCGGTTGGGCTCTAACTCTTGTGTCTCCGCAGAAAACAACAGCGTTTCCCTTCAGTATATGGTAGATTTCGATCATTTGCTTATGGTAGTGAGGCTTTATTTCTGTATGCGCTTCATTCCTGACGATCTGAACAAGATTTCCCTTCGATTTCAAGTCATCCTCAGTAAGCAAAATTTTCTTAGAATAACCCTGCCTCTCAAGCCACCCTTTTTCGTCGAACTTAACAAATTTCAAAGTTTGTTCCCTCGCTTAATCGAACTGGATTACGTTCAGAAATAGTTGGCAGCCGTCCTAATAGAACTTCTTCAAGAGCATTCTAGTCTAGCCGTTGCAGAGAAAACTAAATAGGAAGACTTTCCTCTATTCAAAATGGTGTCTCTTTGGAGAAAATGGAAGATCATAAACATATTCATGCTTGCTTCTCTAGTGAACTCCATAAAATCCGAAGCTTCACCGTTCTGTAGGAAGGTTTATTGTGTCTTTTAGGGAGAAAGTGGATAAGCGGCTTAGCCGGAAGCAAAAAGCATACGAAATTGAGCGGCTGATGAGAAATAAGCGAAGCGAAGATTACCAAGTTATAGAAGAGGTTTTCGACCGCTCCACACTCATGACCATCTACGATTTCATGAACAAAGGAGCCATTGATGAGATTCATGGAGTTGTAAGTGCAGGGAAGGAAGCTCGAGTCTACTGGGGAAAAGACACCCAAGGAAAAGAATTAGCCATCAAAATATATCTCACCAGCTCAGCGGACTTCAAGAAGGGCATGATCCCGTACATAGAGGGTGACCCCAGATTCTCCCATGTCCGCAGAGACACACGATCCCTCATATACGTGTGGGCTCAAAAAGAATTCAAGAATCTGCGACGTGCCCAAGAAGCCAAAGTCAACGTTCCTGAACCCTTGGCTGTGCAAAAGAACGTTCTGATTATGGAGTTTGTCGGCAAGAACGGTACCCGTGCGCCCCTGCTGAGAGAAACCACTCTCAATGACCCAAAAAAAGTTTTCAGACTTTTGCTAACCTATTTAAAGCGTCTCTATCAGAAAGCAGACTTGGTGCACGCGGACCTCAGCGAATACAACATCATGATCTGGAAGGGAAGACCAGTGATCTTCGATGTTGCACAATCTGTGTTAACCAAACATCCCATGGCTGACAGATTCTTGCGAAGGGACATAGAAAACTTACATAAATATTTCAAGAGGAAAGTCTCAGATATATTGTCTGTAGATGAAATGTACGAGAGGGTTACAGGTGGAAGGCGCTAAAGCTTACATCAAGATTCCGGGAGACCGCATCGGCGCGCTTGTTGGTCCAGAGGGCAAGGTCAAGGCAGCCATTGAGAAGA
>Ga0315550_1000192_pt1 | contig 36680 bp, 32 predicted proteins | sample SalMarSW160190MG_2_FD_203100 | JGI IMG/M metagenome (GOLD analysis project Ga0315550, IMG submission 203100) | Salt marsh sediment microbial communities from the Plum Island Ecosystem LTER, Massachusetts, United States - Salt Marsh Sediment SW1601-90 ...
AGAAGAAAAAAATAACTTTTTATTTGATATTGAGAGCATTGATAGAGACATCGCAGCTAAAACTAAGGTTTTATTTATTAATTACCCAAATAATCCGACTACTGCGACATGTGATATAAATTTTTTTGAAAAATTAGTAGATTTTGCGGATAAAAACAATATTATTATTTGTCACGACAATGCCTATTCGGATATATATACGGGAGAAAGCAAGCCGTTAAGTTTTTTAAATGCAAAGGGCTCCAAAGAGGTCGGGATAGAATTAAATTCGCTTTCAAAGACATTTAATATGACAGGATGGAGAATAGGATATGCGGCAGGTAATGAAAGGATAATAAAAAGTCTGGGTAAATATAAAACGAATGTGGATTCAGGTATTTTTAATGCTGTTCAATATGCTGGCGCCAAGGCACTGCGCAATTATAAAAAATATTCCGGATATAATAATCAAATTTACAAAAGAAGAAGAGTGATGGTAAAAGAGGCCCTGAATGAGATTGGAATTGATTATTATAATTCTGATGCTACCATATATGTATGGGCTAAAGTTCCTGGAAAATTTACATCTGAATCATTTTCAAGAATTATACTGGAAAAAGCCAATGTAGTAGTTACGCCGGGTAATGCTTTCGGAGAGCATGGAGAAGGATTTTTCAGGATTTCATTGACTATAAATGACATCAGAATCAAAGAAGCATTAAACAGAATAAAACGTGCTGTTAAGGAGTGATATAACCGGAATAGTTTATGGAAAGAGAAAAAGTTCTTCTGGTATTTATTAGTTTCGAAGACTTTAAAAAAAATATTGGAAATGAAAATTTTCATCAAAAGAATACTGATAAAAACACTGAAGAATTAAAAAATTTAACCATGAGTGCCGGAGCAGATGTTAAAGAGGTACTATGCTTCAAACAAAAAAAGCCAAATCCAAGATATTTCATAAACACAGGTAAATTAGAAAAAATTAAACATCTTGTAAAAAGTAGTAAAATAAATCTGGTAATTTTTAATGAAGAAATAACTCCCACCCAGCAGAGAAATCTCCAATCTTCACTTGATATCAAAGTTCTTGATAGAACCGCACTTATTCTTGATATATTTTCTCAGAGAGCACACAGCAGAGAAGGTAAGATACAGGTAGAACTTGCACAGTTGAATTATATGCTGCCAAGATTAACAGGAAAAGGGATAGTACTGTCAAGACTGGGTGGCGGAATTGGTACCAGGGGTCCCGGAGAAACAAAACTTGAAGCGGATAGAAGAAAAATAAGGAGAAGAATAAGCCTGCTTGAAAAGAAAATAGAACAAATAGGCACGCAAAGAAATACACAGAGAAAAAAGAGAGAAGAAAAAGAGATATTTCAAATAGCACTTGTCGGATACACCAATAGCGGTAAGTCTACATTATTAAATGCTGTTACTGAATCGGATGTTTATGTAGAAGATAGGTTGTTTTCCACCCTTGATTCAACTACGAGAAAATTAGATGTATTTCCAAATTCTGAAGTTTTAATATCAGATACGGTTGGATTTATAGAAAAATTACCCCATCAGCTAATTGCAGCTTTCAGATCTACACTTGAAGAGGTTAAAAAATCAAATCTTTTACTACTAATTGTCGATATAAGTAATCCTTATTTCGAAAAGAATATAAACAGCGTAAAAGAAGTCTTAAAAGAAATCGAAGTAGATAAAAAACCTATGATTTTGGTTTTTAATAAAATAGATAAAATAAATAAAGAAAAATCAGAAAGGATAAAAATAAAATATAAAAATTCTTTATTTATATCTGCTTTAAAAAAAGATAGATTATCTGAACTATATGACGGTGTAAAAAATATAATTAGAAAACAGTATATAAATATAACCGTTAAAATCCCTTATGATGAAAACAGAGTAGTATCTTTTATTTATAAGAACTGCCAGGTTTTAAAAAAGAGAAATTTTGAAGATTGTACAATAATGGATTTAATTATGAACTCAAAATATTGTCCCGTACTTTCCAAATATATATACAGAGAGGGCCAGGGATAATAGAGTCCGTAGCGTAATTTAAAAATATTTTCTGATTACACCTATTACTTTTCCAAGTATTTTAACATTATCTACAATTATTGGTTCCATGTAATCATTTTCGGGCATTAATTTTACTTTTTTTTTCGTTTTAAAAAATCTTTTAACTGTTGCTTCATCTTCAAGCAGAGCTACGATTATTTCACCATTTATAGCGGTATCCTGTTTTCTTACGATAATATAATCCCTATCAAATATCCCGGCGTTAACCATACTATCTCCTCTTACATGAAGCATAAACACATCTTTTTTGCCCTTAATAAAATCAGTAGTAAGGGGAAAATAATCTTCTATGTTTTCATTTGCCAGGATTGGTTTACCGGCTGCTATTTTCCCGACTACCGGAACGTATACAAGATTATTATTAATGCTGTTGTCTGTACCGTCTTCGCTATGAGAAAGCAAAGAAATAGCGCGGGGCATTGAATGATTTCTTTTAAGGTAACCTTTTTCTTCAAGTTTTTTCAAGTGGGAATGTGCTGTAGCGGAAGAGCTAAGATTAACGGCTTTTGCTATTTCTCTAACAGAGGGAGGATAACCAGATTCTTTGATTTTCTGGTTTATAAATTTTAATATTTTTTCCTGCCTGAAACTAATCTTTTCAGCCATAATTTTATAAAGTTATAATAAAATTTTTAAATTAAAAAGATTATATCAAAAATATAAGATTATAGCAAACATAAGTTCGCCCTTTTATTCAATGGTTTTATTCTTCTTCCTTTTTTATCCAGGTCATCATTTTTCTTAGTTTTTTACCTACTTCTTCTATAAGGTGGTTCTCTTCCTTTTTTTTGATAGCATTATAAACAGGTCTGCCGGACTGATTTTCAAGTATCCATTCTCTTGCAAAACTACCGTCCTGTATATCTTTCAATATTTTTTTCATATTTTTTCTGGTCTCATCAGTAATAATCTTTTTGCCTTTTACCATGTCGCCATATTCCGCAGTATCACTTATTGAATATCTCATCCATGATATTCCGCCTTCGTATATAAGATCTACTATTAATTTTAGTTCACTCAGGACCTCAAAATACGCTATTTCAGGTTGATATCCGGCTTCTACCAGGGTATCAAAACCGGCTCTTATAAGTTCTGTTGTCCCTCCGCAAAGAACCGCCTGTTCTCCGAATAAGTCTGTTTCCGTTTCCTCCTTGAAAGTAGTGGTAATTATACCCACTCTCCCTGCACCTAAGGCTTTGGCATAAGCAAGACAATAATCTTTTGCTTTATTTGAATAATCCTGATATACGGCTATAATTACTGGAACTCCACTGTTTTCTTCATACATCCTTCTTACAATATGCCCCGGTCCCTTGGGGGCAATCATTATAACATCAATATCATTCCTGGGGATTATTTGATTATAATGTATATTAAAACCGTGAGCAAAGCAGAGGACATTGCCTTTCTGTAAATTTGGTTCTATGTAATTATAATAAATATTCTTTTGCAGAGTATCAGGGGTAAGAAACATTATAACATCTGCCATTTTGGAAGCAGTACCGGCAGGATATACCTTAAAGCCTTTTTCTGATGCTCTTTTCCATGGCTTGCTTCCTTCCAATTCGCCAACTATTACATCCATTCCGCTTTCTCTTAAATTCTGGGCATGAGCATGTCCCTGGCTGCCGTATCCGATTATAGCAATTTTTTTTCCTTTTAAGATTTTTATATCGATGTCTTTATCATAAAAAATTTCAACCATCGTTCCTCCTTTATATATTTATTACATAGAATATTTAAATTTAAATAGGAGACTCTATAAATGATTTATGAATATCATTTTAACAAATTATTTAAAAAAGTTATATAGAATTTAAACTTAAATAATCAATAAATTTTTATTGACACAAACATATGTTCGGTAGTATTATATAAGCAAACATATGTTTGTATATAAGAATAAATTAGAAAGTTTTATGCAATTTGTTGGGAGGGTTTAATAATTGGAAATGTTTATGATAAATTTTAAAAAAATATTACTTTATATTCTCATAATTATAGTGTTTTTCTTAATTATTACGGCTTTTTACTGCAACAGGCATAAATTTAATGAAATGGACACAATGAGATATACGAAAATAGTAATTGATCATGGAACCAGCTTAAGTGAACTTGCTAATAAATATTCAAACAGCAGAACTAAAACAAAATTTTTAAGCGAAATTAAAAGAGTAAATGATGATATGGATACCTTGGATTATATACCTGGAAGTGCTACTATAATTATTCCAGTAATTGAAATTAAATAGTATTTATATAAAAAAATTTTATTTAAGGTAAATGATAACCGTTAAAATAAAAGTGCTGGATAAATCAATTCCATTACCTCATTATGCTCATATAGGAGATGCCGGATTTGATCTTTTCAGTGCTGTTGATTGCAAGATAGCCCCTTTTGAAAGAAAAAAGATTCCCACAGGAATAAAAATTTCTATCCCGGATGGTTACGCCGGTTTTGTTCAGCCCAGATCGGGAATAGCTTTAAAGAATGGCATAAGTATGGTTAACGCCCCAGGTTTGATTGATTCCGGATATAGGGGAGAAATATGCGCTATTCTTATAAATCTTGATCCACATAATGTTTTTAATATAAATAAAGGTGATAAAATCTGCCAGATGGTAATAAAAAAAATTGAAAAAATAGAATTGGAAGTTGTAAACGAATTGGATAGTACCAGCAGGGGAGAGAGCGGATTCGGAAGTACGGGTAAATAGAAAATTTATTCTTCATTTTTAATCTTACAACACTTCTAGAAATTGTAATACAAAATATTACCTCTTTTTTATACTTATTTATATATAAATAAAAAAATTTTTTATGCTTACAATTTTTAGCGGCAAGTTGGATTTTAAAGACACAATTATTTCTTCACTAATGATATAATCTTTTTAAAAAAGACTATATTCTTTTTCGGAATCTGGTTAATAAATTTAGTTATATAATTGAATTGACTAACTGATATTTTATTTTTATAATAGTTATTAAACACTAAAGTCTATAAAATAAAAAATTTCTATTTAGCAGGAGGAGACATATGAAAGATATCATAGACATAAAATACCAGAGAATAAAAAGAAACAAAGAAGAATTAATAAAGCACCTGGACACATTTAATCTGGATCTTAAAATCTCCATAGGCATATGGTACTTTACTCCGACGGGAGGGCGTTTCCATGAAGCTTATATAGATAATAAGGATATCCCTTCAAGGATAGAAATGGCCGCGGAAATGGTAAAATACGGGGTCAAGGCAATAGAGGCCCATTATCCCGCAGAAGCAAATGAAGAAAATTATCATCTTTATGAAAAACTTGAAAAAGAAACAGGAATAAAGCTGCTGAGCTGCTATCCTTCAATATTTTATCCCAAAGAATATGAATTCGGCTCACTTTCAAACCCACATGATAAATACAGGGACAAAGCGATAGAGACACTGGTAGGATGCTTAAAATTCGTTAAAGACAGGGGCCTGCATCATGCGGGCATATGGCCGGGATCGGATGGCTATCTTTACTCTATGGGCACAAATTACTACGATATGTGGGATAGGTTCGAAGACGCAGTGGCCAGTGCCATGGATGAGGTTCCGGGGGTACCGGTTGCCATAGAACCAAAACCGTATGAACCTGCTCCGAATAATATTTACAGGACCACCGCAGACGGACTGCTGGCCTGCCATGATATTGAATCAAAATTAAAATCCAGAGAAAACAGGGAACTGCTTGACAGGGGCTTAAAGCTTGTTGGAATGCAGCCCGAGATAGGGCATATCAGGATGGGATTCGAAGATGCTCCTTATGCATTCAGCAGAGCAACACGCGAGGGCAGATTATTCCATACCCACTGGAACAGCCAGCCCATGGGCAACTATGATCAGGACTTGAATGTCGGTGTTGTAGAATGGCATCAGGCAGAAGCTTCTCTTCTTGCATTAAAAATGGCGGGATATAAGGAATATTTCGGAATAGATATAAATCCCGAAAGAATGCCTGTACAGAAAGCCATTGAGATAAATTCCAAAGTATTAAATATTATGAATGAAAGGATTAACAATCTGCCCCATAAAGAAATACTGGAGGCATATTATGATCCCGAGAATCATAGAGGAGGTATTGAATCGATACTTGCAGAAAGAATGAGATAAAAAAGATTTAAAACAAAATAAAAACAGAAATTATGAAAGGTAGTAATTTTTAAAACTATGAAATTTCTTCTAGGCCTTGATGTAGGGACAACTTCAACCAGAGCTCTGCTGATAGATGAAAACGGCAAGCTGGTATCTTCAAGCACCAGCGAATATGAGTTAATAACCCCCAAACCCGGATGGGCCGAGCAGATTCCGGATGATTGGTGGGCCGCTTCTGTAAAAACAATAAAAGAGGTCATTAAAAAATCAAATACTGCCCCTGGAGATATCGCATGCATCGGCCTGTCAGGACAGATGCATGGAAGTGTTTTTCTTAACAGCAGCGGGGATGTAATAAGACCTGCCATACTCTGGTGCGACCAGAGAACTTACAGGCAGTGTGAGACCATATATAAAATATTTGGCCACAGCGGTTTCATAAAACTATCATATAACAGGGCTCTCCCCGGATTTACCGCACCCAAGATACTGTGGCTGGCCGAAAATGAGCCGGAAAATTATAAAAAAGTATCAAAAATACTTCTGCCCAAAGATTTCATAAGATATAAGCTGTCAAATACTTATGCAACCGAGGTATCGGATGCATCAGGCACGGTTCTCATGGATATACCTTCCAGAAACTGGTCCGATGAAATCCTGGAAGGGCTGAAGATTGAAAAAAACCTTCTGCCCCAAGTTTTTGAATCCAGCGTAGTAACTGCAAAAGTCAGCAGTGAAGCGTCTGCTATTACCGGGCTGACCGAAGGTACTCCCATAGTCGGAGGCGGCAGTGACAATGCGGCAGGAGCAGTTGGATCCGGCATTGTGAAAAATGGCCTTATATCTGATTCAATAGGAACGTCGGGCGTGGTATTTGCCAGCAGTGACAGGCCCTTGTATGATCCGGAGGGAAGGGTCCATTCTTTCTGTCATGCCGTTTCAGGGAAGTGGCACCTTACGGGGGTAACGCTATCAGCTGCAGGATCACTCAGATGGTATTTTAACAAGTTCGGACCGACCGGAGATATAAGAAAAGACTTTCCGGATATAGATGGATACGACTTACTGGACAGGCAGGCAGAGAGAGTGCCTGCGGGTTCGGACGGCCTCATATTCCTGCCGTATCTGTCAGGTGAAAGAACACCTTATGCCGATCCTTATGCAAGGGGAGTATTTTTTGGAATATCCTACCTGCACGGGCCCGATCATTTTGTGAGGTCAATTATGGAAGGAGTGGCTTTCAGCCAGCTGGACTGCCTTTCCCTTATGAGAGGACTTAACATAAATTCGGAAAAGATAATTTTATTCGGAGGCGGTGCAAAAAGCGGTACCTGGAGGCAGATTATATCAGACATCCTGAATTCTAATATCGTCACTTTAAATGTGGAAGAAGGTCCTGCTTTCGGTGCGGCAATTATAGCCGGTGTGGGCTGCGGTATATTTCCAAGCATTGAAGAAGCGGTCGGCAGGATGATATATAAGGAAAAGGAAAATAATCCGGTAGCTGAAAATGTGGAAATGTATAATAAAATTTATTCAATTTATAAGTCATTGTATACGGACCTGAAAGACAGTTTTAAAGAATTAAGCAGATTGCAGCAGTAGGGGACTGGTAGAATAACTAGATTTTCCGTATATTAAAAAAGATTAAGTAATTATATACTTTAAAGGCATGTATGTGGTAGGCGAGTGGTTGGATTAGCCTCCCTTAACTAATCATATACTACCATGTTTGAGAATATTGGAGTGTTTGTTAGCACTTCGTTTTCTATTAATTTGTCCGTACTGCCACACACATGCCTTTAAAGTATAGTAAATAAAAATTATTTTATTATTTTAGTTATATAAATTAGTTATATAATTGGCTTGACTAACTAATATTTTTATTTTATAATAATCTACATATCATATCAGTTAATTCTTAATAATTTAACATGATGACATCTGTAAGAAAGCAAAAAACAATCAAACAAATAAACAGAAAAATCATATTAAATCTTCTGCGCAATTCAGGAGAATTGTCCATATCCGAACTTTCAAAAAAGGTAAATCTTAGTAAACCGACTTTAATGAAAATAATGAATTACTATATAAAAAAAGGGCTTGTTATTATTGCAGGTAAGGGCAGTTCAACTGATGAAGGCGGTAAGAAGCCTAATATCTATAAATTCAATGGAAATGGAGGGTACGCTGTAGGAATAACTATATCAGCCAATAAGCTGCTTGCGGTGATTACTAATTTAAAAAGTGAAATTCTGGATAAAATATCCATAGAATTGAAAACAGATGAGAATTTCAGCAGTGTTTTAAAGAAAATAATTGATTCATATAATTATCTTATTGAAAATAATAAAATAAACAGAAAAAAAATTACTGGTCTGGCAATAGGGGCTTACGGGATTACCGATTTCTCGAAAGGAAAAGTTATTTTTTCTCCTCACTTTCCGTCATGGGGGAAAAATCTGGAATTGAAGAAGGAAATTGAAGAAAAAATACCCGATAGAATACCCGTTTTTATTGATAACCATATCAGATACCAGGTTTTTGCTGAAAAAAATTTAGGGCTGGCCAGAGAATTAGACAATGTTGTTGCCATTCAGGCAGGTAAAGGACTGGTTGCGGGAATAATAATAGAAAATGAAATTAAAAGAGGCAATAACTCCTTGATTGGTGAAATAGGACATATGATAGTAGATCCTGAATCAACGGAAATATGTGCATGCGGCGGAAAAGGCTGTTTCGAAGTAATGGTATCAACAGATAGAATACTAAAGCTGTCTAAAGAAAATTATAAAGAATATCCGGATTCTATTATTTTTAATGGCGGTATGCCTGAAAAAGTGGATATCTACGATATATTTTATGCATCAAATAAAGGGGATAAACTCGCATTAATTCTGATGGATGAAATAATTAACTGGTTCGGAATTGGCATTTCTAATATTATTCTTATGTATGACCCACAAATCATAATCATTCAGGGAATTTTTACAAAAGCAGGAAAACATTTCCTTGATAGCATAAGAAAAAAGATTAATGAAATTTCATTATTTTCCATAAAAAGGGAGACTGAAATTAAATATTCCGAACTCGGTGATAAAGCCGGGGTACTGGGAGCTGCATGTTATGTGCTGTCAAATTATTTTAAATAATTTCTTATTTTTAACATAAAAATATAAAAAATCAAAGGAGGGGAGTATATATGAGTAAAAAAAAGAGATTTGTTTAATTTTCGCGAAAGACCTATATTAAACAAATCTCTGCTACATTTTATCAAAAATAAAATCTAGTTAAAAGGAGATGAGTAAAGTGAAAAAAATATTAATTCTTGGGTTAACCGCAATTTTTATGGTTTCAATTCTATTTATTGGGACTTCCTGTAAGGAAGAAGCTGTAGAAGAAGAAGCTGTAGTAGAAGCGGAAGAAACCGAAGAACCAGTAGCAGAAGCAGAAGAAGAAGTAGTATCAGCGGAGCCGGTTACCGTTACATGGTGGCATATCCAGACAGAAGAAACTCAGAAAGCTTTGTGGCAAGATTTAGCTGACCAGTATATGGCTGAAAATCCAAATGTTACCATTGAGATTACAGTTTTGGAAAATGAAAACTTCAAAGCAAAAATGTCAACAGTTATGCAGACTGGCGAAGTACCGGATATTTTCCAGAGCTGGGGTGGCGGTACAATGAATGATCAAGCTGTAGCAGGTCTACTTAGAGATATTACAGCAGAACTTGCCACAGACGGCTGGGGCGATACATTCTCACCAGGTGCTCTGGGTGTTTATGCCTATGACGGAGTAAACTATGGTGTGCCGAGAGACATGGGAATGGTTGGTTTCTGGTATAATACGGAATTATTTGCCGAGGCAGGAATTGATAGTGCACCTACAACCTGGGCTGAGCTTCTTGAAGATGTTCAGACACTAAAAGATGCCGGTATTACCCCGATTGCCGTTGGTGCAGGAGATAAATGGCCGGCTGCTTTCTGGTGGGAATATCTTTGCGTACGTATAGGCGGCCAGGCAGCTTTTCTTGCAGCTGAGTCAAGAGAAGGTTCCTTCACTGATGCTCCATTTGTAGAAGCAGGTGAAAAAATTCTGGAACTGGTTGATTTAAACGCATTCCAGGATGGTTTCCTTGGTTCAACCTGGGGAGATGAAGGTACTCTGATGGGTAACGGAGAAGCCGCTATGGACCTTATGGGACAATGGGCTCCTGGTTCATTCAGAGAAAACAGTGCTGATGGTACTGGACTGGATGGTAAAATAGGATGGTTCGCATTCCCAATGGTTGAAGGTGGAGCAGGCGGCGCAGCCGATGGATTAGGCGGAGGCAATGGATTTGTAGTTGGTGCAAACGCCCCGGATGCAGCTGTAGATTTTCTGAAATATATAAGCAGTGTGGAGTCACAGACAGCACAGGCTGAAATAGGTATGTCTGTTCCTGTTGTAGCAGGTGCTGAAGTTGGACTTACTGATCCGACACTTGTATTGGTTCAGGAGGGTGCAGCAGCTGCTGGGTATTTCCAGCTGTACTACGATCAGTATCTTCCACCGGCAATGGGCTCTGTAGTAAATGATGCCGTTCAGGCAATTTTTGCTAAAACAATGACACCGGAGGAAGCTGCTCAAATGGTTGAAGATTCAGCAGCTGAGAACTTGTAATAATAATTATTCAAGTTTTCTATGGACGGGGATTGGATCTAAAGAACCAATCCCCGTAATAATTAACAGTACAAAAAAATTAAAATAAAAGATAAAATGTACATAGTAGGAGGTTTATTATAAAATCATTTAAAAGAATCAAACCTCGTAGTATTTCAATAGAAAGAATAAAAGTTTTTTTATTCTTGATCCCTGCTGCAGCTCTTATATCGATTTTCCTGGTATATCCCATAATACGGTGCGGTTATTTCAGCACATTTGACTGGAATGGCATGGGTCCTGCCGAAGATTTTATAGGAATGGGAAATTTTTTAAAAATATTTGCGGATAAAGTTTTTTTGAAAGCTGTAGGTAACAGTTTTATTATTGTTGCACTTTCTTTAGCAATACAACTCCCCCTGGCTATGGTTCTTGCTCTTATGGTCGGACGTAAAATACGCGGCCGTGGATTCTATAGGACAGTGTTTTTTATGCCCTATGTTCTGTCTGAGGCTATTACAGCTGTTATGTTTAGAATTCTTTACAATCCTGAAGCAAGTAGAGGATTTATAAATGCAGTATTTCAAGCGCTTGGGCTGGAGACTCAAGCCTGGTTGGGCAATACAAAACTGGTCCTATTTTCAATATTTATGGTACTGACCTGGAAATATATAGGGTTCCACATGCTTTTATATATAACAGGACTGCAAAATATTCCAAGAGATATTGAAGAAGCTGCTTTAATCGATGGTGTAACAAAACGCCAGATGATAACACATATAACTTTACCTTTAGTAATGGGCACGGTAAGAACATCAGTATATTTGTCAGTTCTTGGTTCGCTGCAGGTCTTTGCGATTGTATGGATTATGACTAAAGGTGGCCCGGTCAATGCCAGTGAGATCTTATCAACTTATATGTATCGTTTTAGTTTTGTACGATTTCAACTTGGATATGGTGCAGCTATAGCAATAATGATGTTGATTATTGCACTTATTTTTTCGATAATCTACAGGGGTTTTATGCGCAGAACAGAATATATAGCATAGAAAGGATTGATTTATGTCAGATGACAGTGCTAAAAAAAGAACGAGATTAAAGGAACGCATTACGGGAGTTTTAAAATATGCCATTCTTACAATAGCTTTAATTCTCATTCTTACACCGATTGTAATTATTGTATTTGGGGGATTAAAGACACGCGGTGAGTTTATGACAATTCCTTACATTCCCCCCATACCACCAAGATTGCAAAATATTTTAAGAATTTTAAGTATGCAGGATTTCTGGTATATGATGCGCAATAGTTTGGTTGTAACAATATCAGCTACGGTTGGAATAGTAGTTGTTTCTTCTATGTCGGCTTTTGTATTTTCACGTATGAATTTCAAAGGTAAAGCTGTTCTATTTCAATTTTTTACCCTAGGACTTATGTTCCCAGCCACAGTAGCCATTTTACCAATATTCATTATAGTAAGGCAGATAGGTTTACAAAATAATCTGATAGGGGTAATACTGGTACTAACAACATTTCAGATTTCTATGTCAACTGTAATTCTTCGCAATTTTTTTATGAATATTCCTTCAGAACTTCAGGATGCTGCCTGTATAGATGGCTGCAATACAATTGGATTTTTCTGGCGTATTTTAATACCTCTTGCTCGTCCTTCGCTGGCTGCAGTGGCAGCATTAGCTGTTGTTAACACTTGGAACGATTTATTGGTAGCACTGGTTCTGATAGATAATGAAAAATTATGGACACTGCAGCTTGGAACAATGCAATTTCAGGGCCAATATGGGCAGGATTTATCTCTGGTGTCAGCATTCCTTATATTAGCAGCTATACCTGCTGTTGTGTTCTATATATTTGCCCAGCGTCATATTGTTTCAGGTCTTACAGCAGGTTCTATTAAAGGATAGTAATCTCTTTAATAAAGAAAGATTTTAGATTGAAAAGGGGAGTGGTTAAATCAAATTTAAGGCATTTAATAATTTTTATTTCAATTAATATTTTTTTAAGAAATAAAGGTAAAATTTAAAAAACAATCTAACTTCCGATAATATATATTATGTAAACTTGAACTGTTTTTGTTATTTCTTTCTTTTTTTATTTATTTTATTTATTCATGATCTGATTATTACAGCAGGGCTCCCTGCCGCAACACAATTAGGCGGCAGTGATTTTAAAACTAATGAATGAGCACCCACAACTGTATTGTCTCCAATTTTTACAGGGCCAAGTATCGTAACATTTGTATATAATATTACATTATCCCCAATAACAGGATATCCTGGTATACCGTGATGAAAAATAGAGTGACCCAGACCTCCAAGAGTGACATTTGAAAAGATGCTTACATTTTTACCGATTCTTACTCCCCTACCGATAACAACACCGGAAGTGTGCCATATCCTGCACCCTGAATCAATATTAGCTCCCGGATCAATCTCTGCACCGTTAAAAAATAAATTTAATCTACTCAAGAATTCTGCGAGAAGAACCAATTTTAATTTATAAATCCTATGATAGAACCTGTAGAAAATTAAAGCCTGAACTCCTGGTTTAACCACAAGTATTCTGAATGCGCCCCATATGCCAGGTTTCCCCTTAAGGGTACCATATTTACTAAAAAGAGTCCTTATATCGCCTTTTAAATTACCTTCCTTATTATTTTTTTTGCTTTTCATTTTATTAAGATAAAAGAAACTTAAGCAGTAAAAATAAAGTGATTCTAATTAAAAATTTCTAAATAATAAAAATATTTCATTAATTATTTAATACCAAAAAGATTATTTATTTAAATATTTAAATAACAAACTGTTATAATCTTTCTTGTAAAATAATTTTATATTAATCTCAGGATATAATTTCCTAAGTTTTTTTATCTTATAATTTTTCTTGGTAACCAATTTTTGATTCAGGGTTGTAAGCTCTATATACAAATCAATATCAGGAAGATAAAAATCAGGAGTAAAACTTAGCTCAGGATTTTCTTCTTTATCAAAGCTCCTGGGTTCATATTCCCATCTTATTCTATAGAAATCCAGAATTTTTGAAAATTCCTTTTCACTTTTATGTGCAAATATTATATTTTCGGCATTTTTAAACTTGTTATCGAGCCTGTTATTCTTGTTTAAATTTTTTCTTATTTTTAGCAATTTATTTGCCATAAAGCCCAAAAATCTTTAATTATTTATTTATAATTGTTTTAATATTATTCCTACTATTTTCTTCAATACCATTACTATTTAGAAATTTTTCTATATCACCATTAAGATCCAGATACACCTTTCCCAGAGCAATACCAAAAACACCCTGGCCGCTTTTTAAAGTGTCTATGATTGCTCTATCGGAATCACAGGCATAAACAGTATTTCCGTCTGATAAAAGGGTTACTTTTAAAAATCCGTTTTTGCCGTCGTCACAGTCGTCTAAATATTTTTTTGTTTTTCTTAACTTCTGCAGGCTTATACCAGCCTCAAGTAATTTTTTAACAACTTTTAATTTCATTAAATCATTAAAACTGTACATTCTCCTTGTCCCATAACCACCTGCTACACCTATAGAAGGCTTTATAAAATCGGTCCTGTCATAATAATCCAGCTGTTTATAAGTTATACCGATTATATTGCACACATCAACGGAGCCGTAAAACTTCTTTATTATGTTGTTTATCATAATGACACCTTAATTACATCAATGTAATTACATCAATGTAATTTTAAAATTTAAACATATTAAAGTCAATAGCACTGTCTGCTATAAAAATAATAATATATTTTATTAAATTTAAAGTTTTGATTTGCTTACTGTATGATTTTAAAAGAAATTCTTGTAAAAAGTGGTTCTATTTACTCTTGAAATCTTCGGGGCTCACATTATTGAGGAAATCCTTAAATTTTTCAATTTCTTCGTCGATAGATTGTATCTTTAATCCACTTGATTTAAGGACATGCTCTGCCACATATATATCACATTTGGTCCTGACTGCAGCAGCAATAGCATCAGACGGTCTTGAATCTATCCTGATAATTTTTTTATCAGTATTTTTAATATTTATAATGGCATAGAATGTATTATCCTTAATATCTGTTATCTCGATATTATTAATAATTATATTCAAATTTTTTATAATGTTAATAATTAAGTCATGAGTCATGGGTCTTGGAGTCTTTATGTTAGACAATTCAAGAGCTATTGCAGACGCTTCAAAAGGCCCTATCCATATTGGAAGGTACCTGTTGCCCTTTTCTTCCTTTAAAAGCAAAATAGGCTTATTTGAAGGTATTTCTATTCTAACACCTTCCAGGGTCATTTTAATTAAACTGCAATCTTTTCTATTTTTCATTATCAATGGAATTATATGTTAAAATCAAGCCAATTATATAACACATGGGTATATAAATCGATGAACCAAGGATTTGTTTTAATTCTTAAACACTGGAACTGTTTTTCAAAGACTCGACGTCTCTGGTTACCGCATCCAGTTTCAATTCATAAATTGATTGGAGGTTCCTGAATTTCTGTTTATAGTCCAGGCCATATCCCACTATATATTTCTCCCCTATTTTAAAGCCAATATATTTTATATCAATATCTGCAATTCTTCTCACATCCCTGTCCAGCAAGGTACATATTCTCAGGCTTTCAGGAAATCTTGATCTAAGATTTCTAAGCAGATAACTTATGGTAAGTCCCGTATCAATAATATCCTCTACAATAAGCACATCTGTACCTTCTATGGATTCATCAAGATCTTTTGTAATTCTAACCACTCCCGTTGAAGTTCCATCAATACCGTAAGATGAAATGCTCATAAAATCAATACTCAGAGGAAGGTCAATCTGTTTTATAAGGTCCGATAAAAAAATAACTCCGCCCCTTAGTATGCTGACCAAGAGTAGATTTTTCTGCTTATAATCCTTTGTAATTTCTTTTCCCAGCTCGGAAATTCTTTTTCTAATATCACATTCGGAGAATAATACTTTTCCCAAAATATTACTTTTTATTAATTCTTTTTCAGTTTTATCATTCAAAATATAGATAATCTATTTATTTTAATATGTTAATCTTCCAGTATCCTGTATCATAGCTACCCAGGTCGATCCCCTGTTGAATAGTATGATTTCCCCATTACTGTTCCTGTAAATAAAAGGATCAAAAGCAGACGTTCTCTCCCAGGTCCCTTCTTTTACTGTTCCATCCATAAAGTAAAATGCTTTTCCAATGTCACTGGTTCCGGTTGTTCTAACTGCCATATGATTGGACTCGTCTATCGGCCCTTCGATATCCGTAATCATAACAATTACATTATTTACCGAGATCTGCTCTCCTGTCTCATAATCAGTATGAGGGAGGCCTGCCTGGTATTTGTAATAAACATTTTCTTCTTTATTATATTCAAAATTAGCTTCATAAGCACTTTGATCCGAAAAATTAATGGCTATATCATCTATACTGCCTCTATCAGCTTCAGCTGCATCTATTTTAAACCTCAGAGGAGATTGTCCGCCTTCCAGGGAATATTCATTAACTAGCGCATCTTCTTTTAATTTTATAGTAGACATGAAAGCAGTATGTTCGGTAATATTACTTCTGTTGTAATCTCTCCATCCCGAATTGGTACTTGCAACATAACCCATTTGATTTCCATCCAGAACATCCATATCCAGTTTTTTTATTACATCAAAACATTCTACATATGTGCCCCAAAAAACATATACCGGATCAAACCCTCTGGCTATCTCTGCATAATAAATTCTGGCACTTCTGACCGGGCCGACAATTTCTGCTTCATAAGAAGAATATATAACTACATATCTGGTGACGCCGTATTCATCAACTACTTCAAATATGATATCAGCATAAATAAGTCCTGACTGCGGTCTAGCGTCAGGAGTATTTTCAACCATTATTGCAATGGGCCTGCTGCTTTTTACCGTATCGGAAATTTCAAGACCGCTTAATATATTTATATTACCGGTTATTTCCGTGCCTGCCACTGCATCCTCTCCGGTCCCATCTTCTGTTTCGGCTGATTCTTCCAGCTCTTCGCCTTCTGTACCCTCCTCCTGCTCGGTGACAGAAATTTCTTCAGACGACTCATCTGCCTTACATCCGGAAAGTACGGATATAAAAATAAGCGGCAGTATTAAAAACATAAATAAAAAACTTTTAATTAATATCTTTATACGATGATCCAATTTTAAATACCTCCATTTTGAATTATAATTTTTTCTTGGTAAATAAATTTTTAACAATTATAAATATAATTATTAAAAAGTAAAATACCAATAAAATTATTATTATTAACCTTGTCTTATTATCATTAGAAGAAGATAATTCCTGGTAAACATATATATCGCCAATGCTTTCTTTTGAAATTAAATTTATTTCATTTATCTTCTCGCCATCTATAAAAATATCCATTGTACCCAGTACTTCTTTATTTTCAATAGGCAACTCTATATCTTTTTTTATCTTATTTTTTATCTGCAAATTACTGCTGTTTACGTTAATGAGCCTTATCTGGCCGGCCTCAGGATACAAATTTACATCAAGTATATTTTGTTTTCCTACGGTCGTGACAGCTGCTATATTATCCGAATTAACAATTTCTATGTATTTTAAATTGTCATATGCCCAGTTTAGAAGATTCAATACATCTTTTTCCCTATTTTCCATTGATGAACTATTTAAAACTACTGTTATAAGCTTCAGATCATTCTTTTCAGAGTAGACAGCCATACAAGAACCGGCGTTATTGGTATTGCCTGTTTTTATACCCTTAATATATCCATATGCAAGAAGTTCATTTGTATTCTCAATTTCTACCTCTTTTTCATTTACCATAATAGTATCTTTTCTCGTGCTTACTATCTCTCTGAATAATTCGTTTTTCATACAATAATCGGCAATTACGGCTATATCTATTGCCGTGGATTTGTGATTCGGAAACTCATCATCCAATCCGTTTGTATTCTGGAAAAAAGAATTATCAGCGTCCAATTCCGCTGCTTTGTTATTCATAAGCTTCACAAAATCTTCAACATTTCCCGAAACATATTCCGCCAGTGCTATGGTTGCATTATTATGAGAACATATAAGTGCAGCTTTAAGCAGGTCTTTCAGGCTTATGCTGTCCCCGGTATTGAATCTAAATGAGGAATGATTTTTACCGGAAGCGTTTTTAGAAATCTCAATTATCTCATCGAAATTATCTATATTCTCAATGGCAATTATTGACGAGAGCATTTTTGTGGTACTTGCAGGATACATTGATTTTTCAGAATTTTTTTCCCATAAAACATTTTCTGTTTCATATTCCAGTATAACAGCAGATTCAGCTGTAATATCAATTTCATCGTCATAAGCTGTTTTATCATAATCACAGTATATTTTATGTTGATTTAAAAAGAAGAAACTAAAAGAAACTATAAAGAAAATAAGTAAATAACTTAATTTACGGTAATTTTTTGAACTTTTATTAATTGAATCCGAAATACCACCATTTGTCATTTATATTTTTCCATAAACTTTCTATTTTCCTTTTTTATCAATAATTCCTGGAAGTCGCAGAGCATTCTTTCTAATTTATTTAATGTCCTGGATGCTTTGTTTTGAAATTCTTTTTTCCCTGACATAAGAAGCGGAAATACTACCTGCTGTATAAATGAAGAATTACGGTTTGCAAAATTCTCAAATATTTTCAAGTGTTTTACCTGTATTCCATATTTTGATAACTCACTTACAATCTTTAATATTTCAAAATCACCTGCATTTATCATATATTTATTATTCTCTTTCTTGCAGTCAACTATTCCGTTCTTAAATAAGTCATTTATTAAAGATGGTGATAATTTAAATTTTTTTTTCATATCTCCCAGTGAAAATGTTTTTAATTTATAATCAGGTTTAAATTCTTCACTTAATTTTAATTGTATGGATTCTGAAGATTTATCTTCGCTGATAAATTTCTTAAATTCATTTGACTTAATTTTTCGTTTTATAACTGTTAACGGAAGGTAAAGGTCCTTCTGCATTTTTAATATAAATTTTAATTTTTCAATGTCTTCTTTATAGTAAATTCTATACTTATTAATTGACCTTCCAGGCATAATAAGACCTTCGGATTCAAGAAACCTTAACTTGCTATTGGTTAAGCTAGGATATATTTTTTTTAATTCTTTAACTGCTTTTCCTATGGTAAGATATTTTTTTGATTGGTGTTTTTTATCCATTTAAGAATTTTTAATATGATGAAAAAATAAAAATATATATTTACCTATCTGTATCTTATCCCCATTTTTTAATATCGAATTATCAACTATTTTTCCGTTTATATAACTTCCATTCAAACTGCCAGTATCTTTCAGATTAAAATTCTGCCCAACTTTTTTCAGTACCGCATGTTTTCTTGAAACTGTAATATCATCCAGAAAAATATCTGACTCCGGATTCCTGCCAATTGAAAATTTAGATTTATTGATTATAAATTTATCTCCTATATTAGGGCCCTTTATAATTACCAGTACACTTTTTTTCTCCTGTATTTTTTTTATATCTTCAAGAATACTGCCGGATATCTCTTCACTAAAATCAATTTTTTTGCCTTTTATTGACTCTGTCTGATTGTTGTTTGATTTAGGTTCCATAGAATCCCCAATCCGCTTAATTCTTTAATTTTTAATATTTTAATTGGTCGGGACGAGAGGATTTGAACCTCCGACCCCCAGTACCCCATACTGGTGCGCTAGCCAAACTGCGCCACGTCCCGCCTCCTCTTTATATTCTAGGGTAATAAATATTATTAGTAAAGTTATCAGTTCAAGTTATATCTTCAATCTCAGATTTAAACTTTCGCGTCATAAGTTTATTAACGGATTCAAGCGGACTTAAATCCTTATATAAGATTTCATAGACACTTTCAGTTATCGGTAACTCAATATTCATTTTTCTTGAAATATTATAGACAGCTTTGGCTGTCATTATTCCTTCCGCCACCATATACATACTACTGATAATATCCTCTATTTTTTCACCTTTGGCCAGCCTTTCGCCGACATTTCTGTTTCTGCTGTGTTTACTTATGCATGTTGCTACAAGATCTCCCATTCCTGCCACACCTGAAAATGTCCCGGGATTCGCACCCATCCTTATTCCAAATTTGGTAAGCTCATGTAAACCACGGGTAATCAAAGAAGCTTTTGTATTTGCACCATAACCTAATCCATCGGAAATTCCGGCTGCAATAGCGATAATATTTTTAACAGCGCCTCCGATTTCTACTCCTATTACATCTGTATTGGTATAAACCCTTAATTTATCGGTAGATAAGGCAGACTGTATATATCTTAGTATATCTCTGTTATTTGATGCTGCCACTGATACGCTTGGTAGATTATTTGCAATTTCCAAAGCGATATTAGGACCCGATAATACACATATTCTGGAAATTAATTCTTGAGGTAAACATTTCTTTAAAACTTGTGATAATCTGAGATTACTTCCTATCTCAAATCCTTTAGCTACATTTATTATGCATTTTATATTTTTTTTATTCTTTTCCAATATTCTAAAAAATTTTTCTATTATCTTCCTTAATGCATGTGAAGGAACCGCAAAAATAACAATTTCTGAATTAGCAAAACCATTCGATGGATTATTAAAAGGCACAACTCCGTCGGGGACAATTAAATCACCGGTATATTTAGTATTTCTTTTAAATCTTTTTATTTCCTCATAGGTACTTTTACTTCTTGTCCATAAATTAATATTGTGCCCTTTTTTAGCAAGAATTATTGCCAGAGTAGTCCCCCAGCTGCCTGCTCCTACTATGGTTATAGTTATTTCCCTTCTCATAAAATTATTATATATTACTTAATATTTAAATTTTAGGTATATGGGCGTACCAATAAAACCAAATTTTTCTCTTATATTATTTTCAATATATTTTTTTATATTAGATCTTCTTCCAGCATCCATATTAGAAAAAACCAGAAAAACAGGCGGCGATGTTTTCAATTGCCTTATGAATTTAACTTTAAATTTTTTTCTCTTAACATAAATACCACCCTTATCCTTATCCAAATCTTTAAATAATCTGGTAATTTCACTTTCGCTTATTCTTTTATTTCTCTCTTTTATAAGTTTATCTATCATTATTATAATATTTTTAATCCCCTTTTTAGTCAATGCGCTTACTTTAAGAAATGGAATATATTTTGCAAATTTAATCTTCTGATTGAATATGTCTATTGTATCGGCAATAGCATCTTTATCTATTAAATCAATCTTGTTAAAGACGACGCATATGCCAGTACCCTTTTCTATGCATATTTCTATAATTTTTAAATCCTGTAAGGTTACTTCCCTGCTGATGTCTATGACAACCAGACTTATATCAGAATTTTCTATGGATCTTATGACCCTCAGCTGGCTATAATATTCCAGATTTTCTTTTTTACTCTTTTTTCTTTTCAATCCTGCAGTATCTATAAACCTATAACTTTTTTTATTTATATTTATTATACTGTCAATACTGTCCCTGGTGGTTCCCTCCAGCTGATCCACAATAGCCCTTTCCTGTTTAATGATGGCATTAAACAATGTTGATTTCCCTGCATTCGGCTTACCTAATATGCATATGCCCGGGATTATTTCCTCCTGGTATTCATCTATACCGGTAGACTCTTTTTTAAACCTTATAATTATTTCATCAAGAAGATCTCCTATATTTAAGCCGTGCGCAGCAGATATCTTTAAGGGATATCCGAACCCAAATTTTAAAAAATCTTCGATATAAAAATTTCCTTTCTCATCATCAAACTTGTTTCCCACAAAAATTATGCTCTTATCCGTTTTCCTTAGCATTGATACTATTTCCTCATCAAGCGGTGATACGGGTTCTCTCAGATCAACCATAAAAATTATGATATCTGATTCTTCAATAGCTTTTTTAGCCTGCAGGATAATCTGAATATTCATTTCATGTTTTAGTTTAAAATCTATCCCACCAGTATCTATAAGATGAAAAATCTTACCGTTCCAATCTGCTTCATAATATTTGCGATCCCTGGTAATCATGGATTGACGGTCTACTATAGCTTCGAATTTCCCGCTTATTCTATTAATAAGAGTGGATTTTCCCACATTGGGCCTTCCGATAACAGCTATTTTAGGAATTTTATTTTTCATACCTGCCTGCTTCCCTAAATCAAGATATGATTTCCTTCATAAAAATCGAACCTTCTTCGGATATTATCTTTATATTACGACTTATATTTTTAATATCTTTTCTGGAATAGTTATCAATAGTAAAGTTATCCCTGTTAAAAATACTATCAGGAATTATTACTTTTTCATAACCATACATTGATTCCTTATTTAAACCTGACATTATATCTTTTCCAGTAAGAAGTCCGGTTGCCTTTATATTGCCTTTAAAGAAATTATTCTTTATTTCCAATAACCTTATATTTGAGATTATTTCTTCACCTTTAGTACCCAGAATATTGACAATATCTCTTAAGGCAAAGCCTATGACTTTTTTCCCATATTCAGATGTAACTATCAATATATTTTTTTTATTATTCTTGATTTTTTCAGATGCACTTTCTTTATTTAAAAATATATTAATTTTTCTTAAAAATTCAGTGCTTTTACCTATTCCATTTTTAATCTGATAAAAATTTCTATAATATTTATATCCGGGAAATTCCATTCCTGCCATAATATAAAATTCATCGGAAAGATAGATTTTATCAACACCTTTAAAATTCTTATATTCTTTCTTAAAAGTATTTACAGTATTTATAATTTCAAAAGAACTTTTAGCTTTGTAAGGTTTTAAATCATCATTTTTATTAAATATAGTTATCCCTACGGGGACCATGCCTATTGATATTATATTTCTAAAATCTTTCAGCAAAAGCAGCAGAGTGTCCGTTAAATCCTTTCCATCGTTAATCCCCGGGCATAAAACAATTTGGATATTTGTTTTTATTTTATTAGTATCCAGAATTTTTAAATTTTCAACACCTTTAAAATTATTTTTATTTCCAAAAATTTTTAATCTGACATTCTCGTTAAGACTATGCAACGAAATATAAAGCGGTTCCAGCTTGCATTTTATTATCTTTTTTAAATCCTCATTTAATATATTGGTAAGTGTTACAAAATTGCCGTACATGTATGAAAGCAGGTAATCATCGTCTTTTATATATAATGTAGGCCTTAGATTTTTAGGAAGCTGGTTTACAAAACAAAATATACAATTGTTATTACAGGTTCTGGTATCTTTTAAAAAATTAAATTTTCTCAATTTCTTCAATAACACCTATTATATCTCTTTCGGGAGTTGACGCACCACCTATAATTCCTGCTTTAGTCTTGTTTTTAAACCATTCAGGCTTGAGTTCTCTATAGTTTTCAATATGATAGGTCAATTTATTATATTTTTCAGACATCTCTTTCAGATGTGTAGTATTTGCGCTATTTTTCCCCCCTACCACTATCATTATATCGACACTTTTTGAAAGTTTCCTGGTTGAATCCTGTCTTTTTTTAGTTGTGCTGCATATAGTATTATATATCAGTAATTTTCTTGTTTTTTCTAATAATTTGTTTTTAATAAGCTTTAATTTATCGATAGTTTGCGTAGTCTGGACTACAATTCCTATTTTTTCCATACTTTTTATATTATCTGCGTCAATTTCATTTTCCACCACAGTATATTCCCCATTCATTACATGGTCCTTTATTCCAATTACTTCTGGATGATTTTTATTTCCTATAATCACCACGAAATATCCGTTTTTACTTAAATTTTCAGCTCTTGCCTGTGCTTTCTTCACAAAAGGGCATGTGGCGTCAATAATTACGGCATCTTTGGCTTTAATTTTTTTAATTAACCTTGGAGACATTCCATGAGATCTTATTATAAATATACTGTTTGGCTCTATTTCTCCTAAATCCCTTATTGAAATCAAACCTTTACCGGCAAGACCCCTTGTTACTCCCGAATTGTGTATAATTGATCCAAGGGTATAAATTTTTACGTTTTTGCTCCTGTTTTCCTGCAGTATTTTTTCAGTTAAATTAAGCGCCCTTTTTACACCAAAACAATAACCCGAATATCTTGATTTCTTAATTTCCATATATTATTATTCAAATTTTATTATTTTATTTTGTTATATATTTTATCTATTTCCTTCATCGTTTTATCGACAATTATTTGTATAGATTCCTTTTTACCGTATTTTAGTAAAATTTCTTTAATTTCTATTACATCTCCTACAATTAACCTGACCTTAGGAAAAAATATTCTAATATGTGGTTTTTGTACTATTTTATTGGTTCCGCTTATGGCCACCGGGATTATAGGAGAATCACTGTATGCGGATAAAAATCCAATACCCTTTTTTCCTTTTCTTAGAATGCCGTCTGTGGATCTTGTTCCCTCAGGAAATACCCCCAATATGTTTCCGTCTTTTAGGATTCTAAACGATCTAGATATTGTTTTTCTGCTTAAAGAGTGTCTATCCACAGGGAATGCATTTAAAAATGTTACTAGAGAAGAAAGAAAACTACTTTTATACAATTCTTTTTTTGCCATAAAGTATATATATCTGGGAATATATGCCCCTATTATCACAGGATCCAGATAACTTATATGATTTGAACATAATAAAAAATTACCATTGTGAGGGACTTTATGAAAATCTATTCTTTCTACTCTGTATAGTAGATTAAATATGATCTTTAATGTTAATTGTATTAATCTAAATAAAAAATAATATGCTCTACCATGCTTTGTTTTTAGCATTTGCCCTTTCGTAATATAATTTTTTTATTTTATCTACAACTTCTTTTATGGACAAATCGGATGTATCAATCATGATTCCGTTTTCGGGTATAATTAGCGGACTGTCTTTTCTTCCGCTGTCAATCTTATCCCTGCTTATAATTTCTGCTCTAATTTTATCCTTTTCCATGAATTTGCCCTTACTTTTTATCTGTAAATCTCTTCTATCTATTCTTTCATCCAGGCTCGCAGTTAGATATATTTTTAAAATCGCTTCAGGACAAACCACGCTGCCGGTATCCCTGCCTTCAAGAACAGCTTTGCCTTCCTTTATAAGGTCTTTCTGAAGACTTACCAGATATCTTCTAACCCCGGATAATTTTGAAATAATTGAAACCAAAGATCCGACTTCGTTGCTTCTTATTTCATTGGTTACATTTTTACCATTAATTTTTACCGCTGTATATTTACTTTCGCTTATGGGATTATTGTCTAATGTAATTTTTGCCTTTCTGGCTATTTTTAATATAGTTTTTTCATCTCTATGATCTATATTATTCTGCAGGACAAGAAACGTAATTGCCCTATACATAGCACCTGTATCGATATATTTAAAATTTAATTCTCTTGCAAGTATCTTAGAAATCGTACTCTTTCCGCTTCCCGCAGGACCGTCTATGGTTATGACTTTTTCAATCATGATTCATATTTCCAAGCATGTTTTATTTATACTCTCCCCTTGACCATTGGATTAATGCACCATAAGCTTTTTCAAATCATATTTAAAACCTGGAAAGGAATTTTCAATACAATCGGAATCCAGCACATTTACCGCACCTTTCGATAACAATGAAAGAATAAAAAGAGACATAGCAATTCTGTGATCACCGAAACTTTCTACGTTTCCCCCGCCCGCACTGAATTTTATATTGCCTTTTATTACAATACCATCACTTTTTTCTTTGATATTTACCTTTAATTTTTTAAATTGGCTTACAATAGAATTAATTCTGTCGCTTTCTTTATACCTTAACTCCTCTGCCCCTCTTATTGTTGTTTCACCTTCTGCAGCAGCGGCAGCTACACTTAATATTGGAATTTCATCAATAATATTGGGAATATATTCTTTTTCTATTTTAATAGAATGAAGTTTACTGTAAAAAGTTTCAATATCTGCTACCGGTTCATTATTAAATATCCTTTTATTTCTTATAATAATTTTACCGCCCATTTTTTTAAGGATTTCAAGAATAAAACTTCTTGTGGGATTTACTCCGACATTTTTTATTATGGTATGTGAGTCTTCCAAAATTAAAGTAGCAACTATAAAAAAGACTGCCGAAGATATATCTCCCGGAATATAAATACCCCCGGCAGATAGTATTTTGCCCGGCTTCAGCTTTATACATTTACCATTAAAACTGATATCAGCTCCGAAATGCTTCAGCATTCTTTCCGTATGATCCCTTGAAACTTTATGCTGTATGACCTCTGTTTCTCCTCTGGCATTAAGAGCTGCCATTAGAATGCAGGATTTTACCTGTGCGCTTGGAATATCCATTTCAAATTTTTTTCCCTTTAGATCAGGATTTCCAAATATGACTATTGGTGCCTTGGTATTACTATCCCTTCCATTTATTATAGCCCCCATTTTTACCAGCGGTTCTATAACTCTTTTCATTGGTCTGATATTTACAGATCTATCACCACTCAATATTGACATAAAATCGGTGGCTGCTAAAACTCCACTCATAATTCTTATTGTTGTCCCTGAATTTCCAACGTCCAGGATTTCATCGGGCTCCCTTAAACTTTTAATCCCTTTTCCATAAACTATTAACTTATTATTTAATCTTTCAATTCTGACACCTAATTTAATCAACACATCTATAGTCTTAATACAATCCTTGCAGTATAAAAAATTTTCTATTACTACATTATTATTGGCCAATGAAGAGATTATAACGCTTCGATGTGAAATTGACTTATCTCCTGGAATCTTTATTTCTCCTTTCAATTTAATTTTTTTATTTAACTCCATGATTATTCACTCAATACTTTCTTTGCACTTACTTCATAGCCAGCTTTTTCGATTGCCTTTTTAGTTATATTGCCGGCATCCTCTCCCTGTACCAGCACCTTTAAAATTCCTCCACCGCTGAATTCCGTGGAATGGAATATAGATATATCTTCTATGTTTATGCCATGGGAACTTATGGCAAGTGTAATTTCACTTAGTACCCCGGCTTTATCCGGCATTGATACTCTTATTTCATATAAATTAGCAATATCTTTTTCAACATATTTGGGTAGATTGATTCTTGCTTTTTGGGCTTTAATATAATGCTTTTTTATATAATCATAATTACCTTTTTTTAAATTTTCCTTAAATTTTTTAAGATATTTTATATAACAATCTACAGATTCAATTAATTTATCCTTATTTTCCATACTAATATCCAGCCACATTTTTATATTTGAAGCAGCAATTCTTGTCATATCTCTGAATCCACCCGCACAGAGTTTGAACAAATTCTTAAGATTTTTTTGTTTATCATCAATCATATCAACTAAATTAGTTGAAAGAACATGCGGTAGGTGGCTGATCAATGCTACATTTGCATCATGTTCTGCAGGATCTATTAATATAACTTTTGCTCCAATTCTGGCAAATAGAGAGTGCAGCGTAACCAGCGGTTCCGTAATAGTTTTTTCCGTAGGAGTAAGGATATAAAAAGTATTTCTAAATAAATCAGGAGTAGCGCTAAGTATGCCTTCATTTTCTGAACCCGCCATGGGATGTCCCCCAATAAAAAATACGTCTTCCGGCAGTATTTCGCTTACACTCATGACTATCTTTTCTTTTGCACTGCCTACATCTGTAATGATAACACCTTTTTTAAGGTGATTTTTAATATTATTCACTACTTCCACTATTTTACTTACAGGTGTAGCAATTATTATTAGATCTGCATTGCAAACCGCTTCCCTGTAACTGCATGCAGAGATATCAATTATATTTCTATACTTTGCTATATTCATTGCATCGATTTCAATATCATAACCGGTTATTATAAAGCTATCATTAGTGTTTTTTAACGAAAGCGCTAATGACCCGCCGATAAGTCCTAATCCTATAAGAGTTATATTTTTAAGTTTTTTCACTTTTATACCTAAAACAATTAGAAATTATTTTACTAAAATAAATAAATATTTTTATACTATATAAAAATTGTTAAACTTTGTGAATAAATAATTAATTTCCATAGATAAGTATTTTACTACAGTTCAAAATTTTTTATTATTAAAAAATAATTTAATAAATAGCTTGTTTTGTCTAAATTTCACTTTTAATCTATTGACAACAATTTTCAATTCTGCTATCTTTTTAATATCTGGAGCAGGAGGCAACTTTTGGAAATAGCCAGGATTTATATTCGAAAGAAAATAAATTATAGGTTAAGATTCTGAAAAGTCCCTAAGAAAAGTTCCAAGATATACCCCGAGATGTTGAGTAGCCTAAAGCGCTTGCTACGGCAAAAGATAACTCGGGGTTTTTATATTAGAAAAGATACTGCAATTACTGAATTTTCCTATAAATTTATAAAACATTTTGCCATATATCCTGATTATTTTTAACGATTGTATTTTTTATAGGATGCTTTAACAATCTTTTTTGTATCTTCACGATTATTTATTTTAAAGCGTTTATAAAAATTTTTACCAGAAAAGGATCAAATTGAGTACCGGCGCATCTTTTAAGCTCTGCTAAGGCTTCTTTTATACTGAATGCCTTTCTATAACACCTGTCATGAGTCATTACATCATAAGCATCTACTATAGATATAATTCTGGCCTCCAGAGGAATTTCATTACTTTTCAATTTACGTGGATATCCTTTTCCATTCCAGTATTCGTGATGCGATAATACTGCATTTGCAATTGGAGCCAGCTGTGGGGAAGAACTGGATATATTATAGCCGATCTCCGGATGTCTTCTTATAATCTCCCATTCATTAGTTGTTAACTTGCCTTTTTTCAAAAGAATTTTATCAGGTATACCAATTTTTCCTATATCGTGCAGTGTAGAAAGTAATGATAATTCATTTAATTTATTTTCCGATAAATTCATAGATATTCCTATCATTAATGCCATTTTTTTCATCCTCATTGCATGTTCTTCTGTTTCATAACTTTTTTCCTGAAGTGTTCTTTCAAGAGAAGAAATAATAGAACTGGATATGCTGTCCCTTTCAAGCAGTTTTCTGCTGTACATACGATTCTCAGCTTCTTTTAATACAACTTTTATATCATGATCAATAATTATCTTTGTTGAAGTTCCCAGAGATATGCTTAATGGTATTTTCTGATCATTGGTCTTAAGACATGCCTGTCTTATTCTATTTATTATTTTTTCTGAAATTATCTCCTCGGTTCCGGGAAGCAAAATTGAAAATTCATCATCGCCCCATCTTGCTATAATGTCTTCCCTTCTACAGCAGTTTTTTAATACTCTTGCAGTTTTTTTAAGGATCCTGTCTCCTTCCTTACGGCCAAAAGCATCATTTACAAGTTTTAATCCATTTACATCCCCTACGATGAAACTTAACGGAAGCTGCCTTTTTGTATTTAGTCTCTTAATCTCCTCTTCAAAATAAGCACGGTTGTATAATCCTGTCAATTTGTCCTTCAACAATAAATATTCAATTTCTTCTCCGGCTTTCTTATGTTCCAATGTATTGGCAAAAATATCTCCTGCTATTTTTAATAATTTTATATCATCCCCGGTCCAATTCTTTTTTTCTCTTACTGTGTCAAGACCTATGTAACCTATAAGAGTACCGCTGTAAAGCATCGGAACGGCAATAGTAGATTTTACGTTACAGAGCTGCAGCATTCTTTTTTCTTTTTCTGCTTCCGGCTTAAGTTTTTTAACATCCGGTATATTAACAGTCTCCATATTGTTGATTTTATCCATAAACCACGGAATTTTTTTTACTTTTAATTCTTTAAAATTTTCTATCTGTGGTTCAATATCTACTCTGCACCACCCATAGGTATTTTTTGCCAAGGTTATATTTTTATTAAACATAAAAATATAGCTACGGTCGGAAAAAGTAAATTTTCCAATTGTTTCCAGGGCACGATTTATTCCGTTATCTATGTTGTTAAGATCAAGATTAATAAAGCTTTTTGATAATACTGCAATTAGATTTTCGTATTTTATGCGAAAATGAAGCGATTTGTTCATACTGTTTCGGTTGCTTACATCACGGAGTACGATTACTTTACCTATACATTTATTGTGGCCGTAGTAAATAGGATTTATAGTCATATCATAACTCATATTATCCATTTTATTTGAAATAATTATATCCATGTTTAGCTCAAGTGTATCAGGCTGATGCTTAAAATAACTATAGTAATTAGGTAAAATATCTGTAACAGGGCTTCCGATAATTTTTTTCTTATAATCTTTAAAGATATTCTTTGCTGAGGGGTTAAGATAAAAAATATTATTTTTATTATCCAATACAATAATATTATCTTTTATACTGTCAATAATAGCTTCACGTGCAATCGGTATAATATCAATTGCTTTCAAATGTTTAGATCCAAAAATTATTGCCGATATGCTTAAAATTACAATCAGAGGTGTTATATCCAGAATATTAAAAGGCTTTATTTTTGCTGTATACATCATATTAAATATCCATGGTATAAATAGAGCAAATGTAATACCTGCTGATTTTATACAAAAATATCTAAATTTAATAACCATGATAATCATTAGTACATGATAAGTAATAATGATTAATGAACATAAATATATTAACCACACCCAGAACCATATGCCATATTGTTGCGTCAATATATTTAAATCTGTACTTATTATGATATTTTTCCAGAGAAGGCCATGTAACTCATTGGTGAAAACAAGAATTAAAGTTATTGCAGGAATAATACTTAAAAATAAAATCCTTTTATTTGTAATCCATTTCCTATAGCCCGTACTATGCAGAATAAGAAGCAGGTAAACAATAGGGACGATAACAATACCTATATATTCTATCTTACTCCAAAAAATTTTTACCTGGATATCAGTACTCCATAATTTCAAGACACCAGCAGATATCCAGATCAGACAGCCTGTTATTAGAATTATTCCCAATCTTAAACTTTTAATATACCTGCTTTTCCATATTAAAAAATAAAATATAATTGAAGCTATTAGACTTAGGAACAGTGCCGCTATATATAATACTTGTTGTAAATTCATTACTATATTTTTTATTCCTTATCTTATTGCTTATATTACTAATAAAAAGTACTAATATATCTTACTAATAATTTACCGATATAAGTATTATTTATAATTTATATTTATGTATAAAGATTTATTTAATGTAATATATTATCATAAATTAAATAAAATATAAACTTTTATATTAAAATATTTTATATATTTTAACTACTGGAGGATAGTTATAAATCAATATTATTTTAATATATAATATTATGTTAATATTTTTTTAACTTTATTCACGATTGCCTTACTTGAAATTCCTTCATAATCCAAAAGTTCGGCAGGTTTACCACTTCTTGGCATTTTTCTTACTGCAAGCATGTACACGGGACTACCGTTTTCTGAGGTAACACTTTTTACTGCTTCCCCAATACCACCTTCGGCAAAATGGTCCTCTACGGTTATTATTGCACTGGTCTCTCTTTGTGCCTTTAATATAGAATCTTTGTCTATGGGTTTTATGCTGTATAAATCAATTACCCTTATAAATAAGTTTTCTTTTTTTAGTTCTTCGTAGGCTTTTAATGCCTCATGCAGTGTTACGCCCGCTGCGCAAACAGTAATCCTATCACTTCCGCTTCTTCTTACTGTCTTACTCCCTCCGATTTCAAAATCATCTTTTTGGTTATAAATAATAGGCATATCCATCCTGGTCGTTCTTATATAAACATTTCCTAAATGTTCGGCTGCCCTTTCTACCAGTTTAGATGTAGCTATTCCGTCTGATGGATACAGCACAACACCGTTAATTAAGGTCCTGAACATTGCTATATCTTCAAGGCCCATTTGTGAGGCCCCGTCTTCACCGATTGAAACTCCTGCATGGGAACCTACAAATTTTATATTTGAATTTGAATACTGGCTCATTCTTATTTGATCAAAAGCTCTGGTAAAAAATGCTGCAAATGTTGAAATAAAAGGAATTTTTTTTCTAAGAGATAATCCAAGAGCCGTTCCAACCATATTCTGCTCAGCAATATACATTTCGAAAAATCTCTCAGGAAATTTTTTCTTAAAAGTCTCAGAATACGTTGAATTGCTTACTTCTGCATCAAGAACCACCAATTGCGGATATTTTGAAAATATATTTACCAGTGTATTTCCGTATACCCTTCTGGTGGATATCTTATCTCCTTCCATGGGTATCTTTTCGTATTTTATTTTTTCTGATTTTGGTATTTTAACATTGTCCGGCTTTGAAATCTCAGCCCTTATATCCCTATCAATTTTTCCCAATTGGTTAAGTGCTATCTTCATATCTTCTTCCGGCATTGCTTTCCCATGCCAGCCGTTTTTATCTTCTATTAATTTTACTCCCTTTCCCTTGACGGTTCTTGCAATTATCATTACAGGTTTACCTTTTAAGCTTAATGATTTCTCGTAAGCATTTTCAATTTCTTCAAGATTATGACCATCGATTGTTATGGTTTCCCATCCAAACGATGATACTCTGTCCCGGTAAGCTTCCGTTTTATTACCATAAATCGTCTCCCCTCTTTGTCCCAGCCTGTTTAAATCTATAATGCCTGTAAGATTGTCCAGTTTGTAATGAGCCGCAATTTGTATAGCTTCCCATTGAGAACCTTCAGTCATCTCGCTGTCACCCAGAAGAACGTATGTATGATAAGGCAGTTTATCTATGTATTTGGCGTTTAAAGCCATTCCCAGTCCTATTGAAAGACCCTGGCCCAATGACCCTGTGGCAGCTTCGGCATACGGAAAATTCGGAGTAGGATGCCCTTCAAGCCTGCTTCCAAATTTTCTAAGAGTCAATAGTTCTTTCTCGCTTACTGCCCCTGCGGCAGCCCATAATGAATACATCAGTGGAGAAGCATGGCCTTTGGAAAAAATCAACCTGTCATTATTTATATATTCTACATCACCAATCTTGAATTTAAAAAAACCTCCGAATAACAGTGTTGTCATTAATTCTACTGCTGAAAGCGAAGACGATGGGTGCCCCGAACCTGCTTTGGTAGTAGAAATTAATATAAAATACCTTACAAGTCTTGATAATTTCTCTAACTTTTTTTTATCAATCATTTTTACTCCAATCACTCTTTTAATTTTTTATAAAAAACCCCTTCAGTTTATGCAAATATTAATGATATAAAAATTTATAATTATTATCCAGGTTCTACATGTATTGAAATTTCTTTTATATTTTTAAATTTTCTTTTTATGTCATCTTCTATTCCTGTAATAATGAAATGCGCTTTTTTTACATTTAAATCTTTATTAAGTCTGCAGTGAAATGCCAGACTATATAAATTCCCTTTTTTAAGAACAGTAAAATTATGGCAGGTTTCCGGGTTAACATATGTTGATATTTCTTCCTTAATTTTACTAATTAATTCATTTGATTTAACGGTCATATCATTCCATTCCTCACTGCTTTTGGAGTCTTCTATATGAATATAGACATTTTTTAAATTATTTATTCTTTTTTTAATCTTATTTTCTGCAATCTTCGTCAGCTTCTCGGTTTTTTCCAGATTTAAATATTTATCCAATTCCATATGTATTGTAACATTTATGTGTTTATTTATATCATATACTGAAATATTATGTATATTTTTCACACCCGGCTGATTTAATACTATCTCTTTAATGCATTCCTCTACATCACCACCGGATGGTAGAGATTTAGTATCTATAATTATTTCTGATCCGGGTATTCTTTTTAAAATTTTACTTTTTATCTTCTCTTTTATTTTTTCAACTTGTGAAAGATAAAAATTTTGATTAAGGCATATTTCCAGATTAATGAATTTTATGTTCCCTACCTCATGCAATTTTAATTTATTTATAGATTTTATTTCACCAATTCCCTTTAATATATTAATTATATTTTCCGTAATTTCTTTTGGCACATAATCCAATAAATTTTTTACTATTTTTATTGATAATCTTAGACTAAGCGCAAAAACGATCAATGATACTATTATGGAGGCAATGGGGTCTGCCATATATATCCCGTTACTGGCCAGGTATAGTCCCACTATTACAATAACGGAACTTAAGATATCGCTGGAATAATTTATGAACTCTGCCTTTAATGCAAAAGAATTATATTTCTTTGCCGCTCTTCCTATATAGAATACTCTTATTATATTTAATAATATTGAAATTATTAAAATTATAAAAATATATATATTTAAATTTAGTTCAAAATTTTTATATATGATTCTTTGAATAGATTTGTAAATAATAAAAAAGCTCAGCGCAGATATTATAATAATTTCAAAAAGAGCGGATATGTTTTCATATTTTCCATGACCATAAGTATGATCTTTATCAGCCGGCCTTGATGAAATTCTTATGGCCATATAAGTTATTATGACAGTTACAATATCAAGACTGTTATTAAGGGCCTCTGAAAAAATACCGATACTGTTGCTAAAATAAGCAACTGTAATTTTAACGATAACCAAAATAATGGATATCAACAGTGAAAACAGTGCAATTTTTCTTTTATATAAATTATTAGAATTTATATGTTCAAAATTTTTTTTCATAAAAAAAAGGGCCCTATTTAATTATTTAATTAATATAATATCTATATTTTGATAAGTCAAAATATAATTCCTCCTGATTATCTACTTTAATCTTTACTCAGCGGTAGGATTTTCATTTATATAAATATTATATGCAGTATCATAAATTTCATTTATCTTTTCCGCATCCATTTCATCAAAACTTATTGTATTGTAGTTTATATCCCATAAATAATTCTTATTAACTTCAATAAGAAAATCATATTTCAGCCCGTTTATCCTCGCCTCTCTTGCAAATTCAGTCAGGGGAGGTATCTCTATTTTTCCGTAAATTCCCGGTAATATATAATTTTTTACAAAATCTTTTTCAGGGTTTGATATAAAATTTTTTACATCAATTAAATGTTCCAGCTTTAACCTTAAGAAACCTTTATTATAATAACCTCTGGTATTTTCTCCTCCTGCAATTTTATCCCACTGCTCATTAATGGATTTGATTTCCTGTTCGAGCTTTTCTTTTTCTATCATTCCATATATATATTTACCTGCTGCTCTTTCAGCTTCTTTTTCATAAACTATTTTATATTTAATTAAATTTGTAATATGGATGGCCATAGCTTCTTCAGATGCCTGCATTCTGTAAATATTCCATATTATCTTTTCACCCTGAAGGGTCTCTTTATAATAATTTATTGCCTCTTTCATTATATTATTAAAATCCTGAGTTTCTTTTCCGGATCCCAGACCTTTTCTTATTATAAGATCAATATAAGCATGGAAGCATTCATGGTACACGCTGGATATTTCAAAACTATCCATTTCTGAGAAAGATTTAAAATTTCCATTTTCATCAAATGCATAGGTTAAATATACTACCCCATATCCATAGGCAGGTCTTGGCCTGTATTTTAATCTTATCTTATCGCTTATAATCTTAATATATTCTGTGGGAAAATTATTTTTTTCTGCTTCAGCTATAAATTTATAAAGAGAGCCGGAACTATCTCTATCCTGGCTGCATTCCATCGTAAAAAAAGAAAAAAATAATATAGCAGCCGCAATTAATGAAGCAGTTAATATGCCTCTGGGATTAACAATCTTTTTCATCCTAGAATTTTTCCGGTAGATAATAAAATATATCCTCTTCCGTTATAAATTATTGATAATATCTTGTTAAATTATGGATTTTCAAAGAATTTTTAGGTAAGTATCTTACTACAGCAAATAAAATTTTAAAATGTTATTAATTTATTTTAAAGAAGTAAATTTAATTTCAAATATTTTGTTTTTTATATTCAGCTGATTTCCACAGCTTCTCTAATCGCTTTTCTATTAAAAAGTCTTATTTCATACAGCATAAATATAACAGCAATAGTAATTGACAGAAAATCAGCAACAGGCATAGCCATCCATACTCCGTTTAAATCAAAAAATTTTGGAAGTATATAAATAGCAGGAATTAAAAATAAAAACTGCTTTGTTGTAATAACTAAAATTGCCTGTACAGGTTTCCCCAGGGATTGAAAAAAACTAGTAATCACCATGTGCAGACCCACCAGTGGGAAAAAGATAATTAATGTTCTTAATGGCACTATACCCGTATTAATAAGGACCTGGTCATTGCTAAAAATACCCAGAAAATACCTCGGGAAGAACATCATGGGTATAAAAGCAAGAAACGATATAATAGTCGTCCATAATATAGTTATTCCCATCACTTTTTTAACTCTCATGTATAACTTAGCACCATAGTTAAAACTCGATATGGTAGCAAAACTTTGGGCTATTCCTATTACAGGTATTTGGATAAATCCAATTATTCTATATGCTATTCCCAGGATAGCTATATGAATATCATTTCCATAGAACCGCAGAGATCTGTTAAAAATTAAAACTACTGCGCTCGCAATAGTCATCATAAAGAAATTCGGACATCCGATAAACAGGATATCTTTTATATTTTTTATATTTATTTTGAACATAGATAGTCTAAATTTATAGATGCTCCTTCCGGACATATAAAACCATATTATAAGAGCAGTGCTCAATATCTGACTTATAATAGTTGCTATTGCGGCACCTTTTATACCCATTTTCAATACAAAAATAAAAATAGGATCAATTATTATGTTTAAAAAGGACCCGATAGCGATAAAATACATTGATGCTCTTGGCTTTCCTTCTGCTCTGACAAAATCATTTGTTGCTATCAAAAATGATAATA
>Ga0315550_1000193_pt1 | contig 36676 bp, 36 predicted proteins | sample SalMarSW160190MG_2_FD_203100 | JGI IMG/M metagenome (GOLD analysis project Ga0315550, IMG submission 203100) | Salt marsh sediment microbial communities from the Plum Island Ecosystem LTER, Massachusetts, United States - Salt Marsh Sediment SW1601-90 ...
GGACAGGGGCGCAGAGGAAGGAGACGACATCCTGATGAAACTCCACGGAAGGCCGTATCTGATCCAGTTAACGGAGGCCGAGCGGCTCGGCCTCGGCGTCAGAAAGTACGATCTGGTAAGTGTCTAGCGGAACTCTTATCTTTAAAGACGTCCTGTTTTTCCGTACTCGCGGATGTAAAGCTTGATGGCCCTCAGGATTATCCAGTCCGGGGAAAGGCCATTATCGGACGCTATCCTGAGAAGCCGGTCAATGTCTTCCCGGCCGATTGTCGCACCGTCTCCGGCCGGCCCCTCAAGCCCGCTATCAGCCGCTCCGTCCCGGCGTTTTCCATGCTCTCTCTTCAGAAGTCCTATAAGCATGTCCATGTCGCCGGTCTGAGCGGCTTCCCGCACGTCTTCGGGAGGTTCAGCTGCCGAAGGGGCTTCCCCGGACGTTTCTTCCGCAGAGGCGCCGGAAGATTCTTCCCCTCCGGCATTTTTCAGACCTTCCGGCGGCAACATCCCCGTCATTCCCATCATCATCGAAACAAGGGTCCTGGCCTGCTCGCTGTCGGGGATTTCGCGCTTCATAAACTCGTCAAGCTTCCCCCCGGCCAGAGCTTCAGCTATCCTGTCGGCAAGGATAGGGGTGTTGTCCTCCCCTTCATGAAATTTCTTCCCCGGTGGTCTGGGCAACGGTTTTTCTTTCTCGGACATGACCGAACCTCCATTCTTTCATTGTAGTCCGTGCTTCTGTACAAGAGTTTCATAATAATATTCACGCATTCTCCCGCCATATCCATATCCGTCATGCCCGAGGTCTCCAGCCGGGCTGCCTGCCCGCAGGCTATATGATAGCTTAATAACTCCTCATCTAACTATGCTCCTTGATCTCATAGTGGTCCTTCTCGGGATGTATCTTCCTGATCAGCGAGAGATCGAAAATCTCATCTTTGGGGATTTCGCGGCTTATGTACCCCAACCCCTTCAGCACCTTTACGAATTCCATTGAAGCTGCCACGTAATCATCGGTAAGCTGTGCACAATACTTCGGAGAGAGCATCAGGGTGTCCAGTACGAATTTCCTGTCTATGAACCCTACATAGTCCGAAATGACCTCAGCGGCACCGGCAGGGTCGTCACGCAGAGATGATGTCGCCTCCTCATGGAGTACAAGAAACAGTTCGGCCAGTTCTCTTCGCCTCCTCAGAAAGTCCCTGTCGGCAAGGATGCCGTAGCTCGGGTTGTAAGGCCAGAGCTTTGACGGCGGGTAAAGCACCCTCCCTCCCGCGAATCTTGCCACAGCCACCGCCAGGGCGGGCGTTCCGACGGCGGCTGCTACCTCGTCCCGTACTATTGCTTCCGTTATCTCGTCTGCCCACCGGAAATTTAAAACACCTATTTCCCTGGCAAGACCGTATTTCGCGATATATTCCATCAATATGACGTCGTGAATGGACCCTTTACCCGGCACGCCTATCTTCAGCCCTCTGAATTGTCCGAGAATGTCTCCGAGTTCTTTTATCTCAGGAAACCCGCCATAGCCGTTCTTGGCGCTTAAAACGGTCCCTTCGATGTGTCCCCCTGCTATGCACGTAATGGGAACGCCCCTGTCGATTCCGATTGTGGCAGGCGGCAGGCCGATATACGCAAGATCGATTTCTTTTTTTTCGAAGGCTTTTACGATGGCCGGTCCGGTGCCGAAAAGCGTCCATTCGATATCGGTCCCGAGACGCTGCCGGGTGTCCTCCCGGGCCATGAGCAGCACCGCCGTGTGATAGAATGTCGAAAGATGTCCTATCCTCAGTGCAGCCAAAAGAACCCCGAAAAAAGAAGATCCCTTGCCTTCAGTCGTGCCACTGCGTTTTCCGGACGCCCAGGGATTCCAGAAGTTCCACGATCGCTTTCAGCACTTCCGTGACGTTGCTGTCAACCGGGTGGCCGAAATCGTTCTGGTCGAAAACGGGGATATGCACGGTGACATCGGGCCTCATTTTCCTCTCATGGGAATATGTTATCTGGCTCGGGTCGGGAATGGTAGATTCGCAGGTATGAAGCGAACTGCACGTGTGTGAAACGGCCTCGGCGAGCCTTCGCACGTCGCTTTCCACTTCTTCGTATCCAGGTGTGTCGGGGGTAGCGTCTCTCACCGGCCCGGCGAACGTGCCGTAAATGCTGAGCTGGTAGCCTATCTGCACGAGTTTGCCCTTCCTGTTGAAGTAGTAAGGCTCTGTGTCGTAGCAGATTTTCCGCCTGTTGACTACCTCCCTGACTTCATTTTCGTTCTCGAACAGTCCTTCTATATTAAGTTTCAGTTCCACCTGCATCTCGGGCTCCGTCGTTGTCTTTTCAAACTCGCTTCCGGGGGGCTGTCATGCGCCGGGTGAGCTCAGACGGCCTCTTTTCTTACCCGCCCGAAAGAAGTGAGAAGAAAATCGTATTTATATTTCAAATCCACTATAGAGCGAAGGAGGACCGCATAAAGGGGGTTCAGCTTAAGGTAAGGCTTGAGGGTGTTGGCCATCTTTACTAGATGGGATTCACATTCTTCAACGAAGCATACCGAGCGGTCCTGAATTATTTCATCGTAGGTATAAAAAATTTCAAGGAATATGTCCGTAACAAGGCAGAATTCGTTCAGAATGGTCTGCGAGATCGCCTCACTCTGGCTTATTTTCTTCTTTCTGAGGCGGCGCATGAACTCTACCTGCTCGGACTGTATGTTCTTCAGCTGCTTGATGATCACCTTGAGGTCGTCGGTGGTCCTGTTAAAGAAATTCCTGTATACATAAGACCTGGCGATCTTTTTCCAGTGCCTGAGGTGGCTTTTTTTCCAGTTTGCCATCTCGGACCAGAAAGAGACGAGCGCCTTGTCGAAGTCCTCCCGCGCGGCAAAAAGACTGTATGTCTCGTAGGACAGTTCGTCCAGACGCCTGCCCAGATCTATTATTTCCTTTATTTCCTTGGTCATATCAGATAGACTTCACCAGCTGTCTTGGAATGCCCGATGAAAATCGACTTATAGGTAAAGATTACCATATCGCGGTACAAAAATATACAGCTATTTGTTCTCCTTTGACCCGTAACCGGGGAGCGGAAAGGACCGCCGCGGCCCCCGATGTGTGGCATCAGCTCATTTTTTATACTATCCTAAATAGGGAGCGTTTCCCGGCAGACGAACATGGCTAGAATTCATTACAGGAAGAGATTTATAAAGGGACTTTACCTTGCGCTCAGGGTATTGATTTCCTATAAGATCGCAAGGGTTGTCGAAATTTTCCTCTCTCCGGCTTCGAAAGAGTCGTACCTCAAAGGTCTCCACAAGAGAAACGCCGTCATGATCAGGGAAAGGGCCATAGAGATGAAGGGGGTAATGATAAAGGTCGGTCAGTTTCTGAGTTCGAGAATAGATTTTCTGCCCGATGAATATATCGAGGAACTCTCTCAACTGCAGGATAGCGTCCCGCCCCACGATTACGAAGGCATAAGGGCGCAGATAATCGATTCCCTTGGCGCACCGCCTGAGGAAATCTTTTCCGCTTTCGAGAAGAGCCCTATCGCCGCCGCCTCTCTGGGCCAGGTCCACAGGGCAATGCTTGCGGACGGCAGGGACGTTGCGGTTAAAATTCAGTACCCCGATATCGATAAGGTAATAGAGACGGATATCCGGATGTTCGGCGTGCTGATAAGGTTGCTTCACGGCAGATACGGGCATATCAACCTCAGGGTGCTCCATGAAGAATTCTCCAGGATCATCAGGGCCGAGCTGGACTATATTCAGGAAGGGAAGAACGCGGAGAGGTTCAGGGAGAACTTCAGGGATGATGAAAGGGTCATCATCCCATCGGTGAAGTGGGGGTATACGAAAGGAAAGGTCCTTACCCTGGAGTTCGTGGAAGGCATCAAGATAACCGATTGCGGCGCCGTAAAGGCCTCCGGCATCGACTGTCGCGAGGTTGTCAACCTCCTTGCCGAAACATACTCGAAAATGATCTTTGTCCACGGTTTCTTTCATGGGGACCCTCATCCCGGCAACATATTCATGCGGGAGGGACCGAAACTGATATTCGTAGACTTCGGTATGGTGCAGTCGATGCCGGAGGCGCTTAAGAGGGAACTGCGGGGTTTCGCAAACGCGGTCATTGAAAGTAATGCGCGCGGCATAATTGAGTCGATGGAGACGATGGGCTTCATCATCGAGGGAGCGGATTACGATGCCCTGACGGGCGTTGCCCAGTCCTTGATAGACAAATACAGGAATATATCTCCTGCCGAGCTGAAGTCCCTTACCGTTGACGACATCTCCCTGGAAATAGCGAATGTATTCAGCGTTATAAAGTACATCCAGATTCCCAATAACTTCATCCTTCTGGGAAGGACGATAGGCATACTGAACGGAATTGCTTTCAGACTTAACCCGGAGATCAACATTATCGAGATAGGGAAGCCCTACATAAAAGAATTTCTGAGGGGGGGACGCGAGGAACAGACAAGGCAGTTCTTGAAGATCTTCGGTGAGAGAATATGGGACGTTATCGGACTTCCGGGGCAGCTGAAGGAATTCCTTACGCGGGCGAACCGCGGAGACCTGTCGTTCAAGCTTTCGAAGACCGAAATAAAGGAAATCACGGGAGAGGTCAAATCCTTGACTGACGTGATGATGCTTGTAATTCTGACGGTCACCATGGCTGCTTCCTCACTTTTTTTTGTTCTCATCGGGAGTAAGGCTTTTTCCGTCATCACTGCAGGGGCGTCGGTGATACTCGGTCTGCTGTCCGTCTACCGGCTCATGAGGGATTGAGGGGAGGGCGGAGAAAGGCGCTCCGTGCAATGTGTTAGAATGAATATACAAGCGATGAGAAAACCGGAGGCTTCGGGTTCCGTGAGAAAAGAGGCAAAGGTCGGTTACAAGGATCTTGTTTTTACCGGTGACAACTCCGAAAACATCCGGAAGGTCATGGGCCTGTATAAGAACGTGCTTATCTGCGGGATCAAGGGTGTGGGGAAGATTACCAGGACAGTTACGGCCGTGAGGGAAAATACCAACGTGTATTATGCCGGGAACCCTCTTGATTATGAAGGCAAGAGGCGGCCGGGAAGTTATGAAAAGTATCTCTCGTATATCCATTCTCTCAAAGATGACATCACGATTGTCGAAGACATCGCCAGGTTATTCAGAATTAAGAGCGATATCGTACTTATTATCGACGAAATTTACGGCAGGAGCGACACCCAGCTCGAACGGATAAGCAGGCTGATGGACATGGAGAATATTCAGATTTTTCAGATAGTGGGATGCCTGAAGAATATGGGATGGCTGATCGGCAAGGTGGATATCATCCTTGAATTGCACCATGACGGAGCATTCGTTGTGGACAAGGAAATGGCCAAGGCCATATGTGAGATATTCGGAAAGAAGACTCACCGGAGCCAGTAACCGGAAAGACTATACACCTTATAACTTCCACAGTAATCTGCCCGCTGGGGCTTGTCAAAAAATAACGGAAAGAAAACGGACTATCTGCAGTAAAACACCTTGGACATCCGGCCGGGCCGGTTCCGGAGCCCTGCGTCTGAAGCCAGCGCAGGTCTCAACTTTCTTCCTGCTGCGACGCCGGCTCGGGGGAAAACCGCCAGAAGGTATTCTTGCCGCTTTTCGCGCGGTACATGGCGGCATCGGCTTTTCTCAGCATTGCTTCGGAGTCGGCGGCGTCAAAGGGATAGAGGCTGATGCCGACGCTGGCTCCTATGACACACTCCAGCCCGGAAATGTGGAAAGGCTGCTTTAGCGATTCGCCTATCTTCTCCGCAACTCCTTCCGCATCACGGGCATCTCCCTTCGCATAAATCGGACCGCTCGCAGAATATGTCTTCGCATTCATTCTCCACGGATTCCGCGAAGGAATAGCCGGTGATTCTTTCCGCGGCGGAGTTGGCGTAAAGTATCTCCATCCCGCGGTCGATCACATAGACCGCCTCGCCCGTGCTTTCGAGAATCGATTCGTGCAGGTGGCTGAATTTCATACTTGATACTCTTTTCTTCAGACTTGCGGGAAAAAAGGACGGGAAGTCATCTCAGCAGCCCCGTGAGTTCCTTGTCAGCCAGGAAGGCACGGGCAGCCCCTTCTGTCTCATTTTTTGTACTATTTTCTCTCTCACGGAGGGATTTACTCCCCCTCACAATAACTTTCTGTAACCCATTCGCAGAGTTACTGCCGCATAAACGTAAATGGCCAGGACCGCAATAATGACGAGAAAAACAATCTTCACACTTCTAATATAACATGTCCAACCTACTTTATCCATGATCGGAAGGAGAGGTGGAGACTGCACCGCAATGGCCGTAGCGACCGAGGGCTCGGGCACATCAACGGACGATTGGACGGGGTGAAGAGGCTCGATGGAAGAGCTTGCTACGGAACGGGTTTCAGCTTCGGAAAGAGAGGACAGATTAGGCCCCTGGACAAGTGTGCAAAATGCCTGACACTGTCTGAGGCGGGCCGGCAAGATTTGAAGGACAGGGCATGGATGCGTTAGTAACCTTTTCCGTCAGGTGAGTTTTGACCGGAGCCTTCGGGAAGCCGAACAGACCTGAGAAGGCAAGGAGTGAAACAGTGAATAACGAAGAGCCCGTATTGGGACCCGTAGAGATAAAATGTTGCGATACGGCATGACGGATCAGATATAATTCTGGACCAGCGCAAGCTGTTTTTTCCAGGTCCTTTCCCCCCGCAGACCGCCATTTTCCTGTCCTGTTTTCTTCCTTATCTTCAGTTCCATCGAGCCCACGGACGTCTTTACCAGCCTGAGCAGCTCGACCTGGTCACTGAGTTCCATGCCGGCCAGTTCTGCGCAGAGCCTGAAATCCTTACCCTTGAAAAAGGTGATGCAATCCTCCCGGTAATTCTCATTCCACAGATCTTCAATTGACTGCAGGATGATACCTTCGGCAAGCTTCTTCAAACTCATACCCATGGTCCATCTCCTTTCCCCGTTTGGGGGATGTAAAAGGCTGCCGTATTCATAAGACCTGATTGCATACCAAGTCCGCGGGTTGTCTGTCCGACTCAAATTCCCTTATTGTGTGGATCAAACGCTGCGGGATAAAAGGCTTCGAAATCCAACTGTTTACTCCGACTTGCTCCCCTTCCCGTTTCTTATATTCCTGAAAATCGGATGTCAACATGATGATAGGCACATACTGGTGCTCGGGGTCGGTGCGGAGTTCCCTCGCCAGCTCAATGCCGTCCATCTGGGGCATGCGGAGGTCAGTGATTACCAGATTGACGGAGGCTTCCCTGACTTTGTCCAGGGCATCCTTCCCGTTTACTGCTTCAACTACCGAATAACCTGCGGACCTCAATATCAACGAAAGTAGCTGTCTTATCAAAGTGTCGTCATCGACGATCAGTATCTTATTTTTCATATTTCGGTTTCCCCGTTCTGTTATTGCATGACGCCGTTGAATCTACTCGTCGGCCCTGCCGCTCTCCGCATGTTCCTTGTATATATCGCAGCTTTCATAGTTGCCGCCGCAATAACGTATTGTGGCCTCGGTATGCAGGCTGCTCGTACTGGCACAATAACATTCATCGAAAGGCGTCAAAATGAAAGGACAAAGCATTCTGCCTCCTGGCTGTTGCAACATTCCTGGCTCCATTCTGGTTATTGTTTCTTCAACGATCACTTTTTTCTCTCCCGGCCTCCATATTGATAATCATACTTCAATGTCGACCGATTAAATGGTTATCAAGAAATGTGCCCGTAATTGAAGCTGGGAGGTAATTTATATTTTCTTTTTATTGTAGATAGTTAAGAGATTCGCGGGGATTTTTTGGCGCAGAAAAAGTGTGGCAGTATACACATATGGACGCCACACTTATGTGGCATGCCACAGTCTCTGGTTCCACACCCCTGCTCAGATCGGATGGAAAACCGGCAAGCCGGCAAGGGGAAACGGATCGTTTTACCGATCGGCCATGAGGTTGTGCTTTTCCATTTTCCTGTAGAGGGTCTTCCTGTCTATGCCCAGCAGTCTCGCGGCCTTTGCCTTGTTCCCGCCGGTCTTTTCGAGCGCACGGAAGATTTCTCCCGCCTCGTCCCTGTTCTCCCGCGCTGCCCCTGACATTTCCGCTTCAGGAGAACTCTTGATATTCCCCGGCAGGTGGTCAACGGTGATGATGTTCTGGCGGCAGAGGATAAAGGCATGCTCGATGGTGTGTTCCAGTTCCCTGACATTGCCCGGCCACCGGTAGTTCATGAAGATTTTCTGAACATCCCCCGATATACCGGTGATCTCCTTGTTGAACTTCTTGTTGAATTTTCTCAGGAAGTGGTCTGTTAGCAGAGGTATGTCTTCCAGCCGGTCCCTGACTGCGGGAAGGCGTATTTCTACCACTTTCAGCCGGTAATAAAGGTCCTCTCTGAACTCGCCGCGCCTCACCTTTTCGTCGAGGTCCTGATTTGTTGCAGCTATTACTCTTACATCCACGCGGACAGGGGTCGAATCTCCGACCCTTTCGAATTCCATTTCCTGAAGGACCCTGAGCAGGCGAAGCTGCGTCCTCTGGGAGATGTCCCCTATCTCGTCTAGAAAGATCGTGCCGCCGTTCGCTTTCTGGAACCGGCCCGCCTTGTCGGTGATGGCGCCGGTGAAGGCCCCCTTGACGTGCCCGAACAGTTCGCTTTCAAGCAGGTTTTCCGACAGCGCGGCACAATTCACCTTTACAAGAGGTTTGTCGCTCCTCACCCCGCGATAGTGCAGGGCCTCGGCCACCAGTTCCTTACCGGTCCCGCTTTCACCGGCTATGAGAACGGTGGTCTGTACGTCGGCGAGGCTTTCTATAAGTGAATAGATCTCCTGCATCTTCCAGTCACTGCCTACGATGTTGTGAAATTGCCGGCGCTCTTTCAGGTCCCTCTCCAGGTCCGCCAGACGGGTTTCGTCCCTGACGACAATTACGACACCGGAAAAGACGCCCTGGTGGTCGAGCAGGGGAGAAGTGGAGAGCGTTACGACCCGTCCGGGGCTGCTTTTATGCCCGCATTCGAGACGAAAGACCTCAACGGGTCGCTTGGTTTCGATTGTTTCGCCGAGGGCCTCGAGACAATTCTTACTGCAGTCCGCCGGAACGGTCCCGAATGATTGTCCGATCGTTTCGCGCGACAGGCCGCAGATCTTCGATGCGGCAGCGTTGATTTCCATTACCGTCGTGTCCCTGTCGACGGTAATGATCGCATCTTTCACACTCCTGAAAATAGCTTCCAGGTTTGAACGGTATCTCTCCTTCTCTTCGGTTATGGCCTTATGTTTGAGTGCCATGGCGGCGACCCGCAGCAGGGTCTCCTGACGCAAGGGCTTCGGGATGTAATCGAAGGCACCCAGCCGCACCGCATCGGACGCACTCTCGACGTTAGGGTCCCCCGTGATCATGACTACGGGACAGTCCAGATTTCTTGACCTCAACTCCCGGAAGACGTCGATACCGGTCTTGCCCCCGGGCAGGACCACGTCCGCGAATACCAAATCGAAGTCCGCATCGTTAAGACAGCCAACCGCCTCGTTATAGTCTCTGGCCGTATCCACCGAATATCCTTCGTCCAGGAGAAAACTCTCAAATGTATATCTGATGCTTTCTTCGTCGTCGATAACAAGGATCCTATGCTTTTTTTCCACCTGCTCCTCCTGCCGGAAGTTCTACCACGATCCTGGTGTATTCTCCTTCCGTGCTATCGATGATCAGCCTGCCGCTGTGGTCTCTGACAAGCCCGTGGCTGATGCTTAACCCCAAGCCGGTGCCCTGACCGGCTGGTTTGGTCGAAAAGAAGGGGTTCATTACCTTATCCAATATATTAGGCGGTATGCCGGTTCCGTGGTCGCAGAAAGTGAGCCGCACGTAAGTCAAGTCGTCGACTCTGATGCTTTCACCGGCGATCTCCATGATCTTATTTTTGTCAGCCGCCGGATACTTCCGGTTGAGAGCGTATCTCGCATTGCTTATGATGTTCAGGAATACCTGTTGAATCTGCTGCGGGTTGGCCATGATTTTCGGCAGCTCGGACGGGAAATCCATCTTCAGCTCGATGCCGTCTTTTCGGAACTGCGCCTCGCACAGCGTGAGAGATTCGAACAGTATGACCTGCAGACTGCTGGGTACCTTTTCTTCCTTCCGTTCGCGGGCAAAGGAAAGAAGACTTCTCACTATTCCGGCGATCCTGTCGCCCTCTCTTATGATCCTGCCCGCAATTTCGGCTTCCTTGCTGCCCGGCCGGCTCCTGTTGGCGAATATCTGGGCGTAATTGATGATGCCGTTTATAGGATTATTGATTTCATGGGCAACGCCCGCCGCCAGTTCGCCAAGCGAGGCGAGATGGCCCGCCCTCATCGCCTCCGCCTCAAGGTTGACCTTTTCCGTTACGTCGGCGACTATGAGGATTACGTTGTTTACCTTACCGTCATCATCTTTAATAGGGAATGCCCGTGAGTCGAGCAGCCGGTTGCCGACGGTTGTCCTCTTCGAACCCTCGGGACTGCCCGTGTGAAAGCTCCTAACCGCATGGCAATCGTCGCAGACAGCGGAGCTGTTGTGCCATATTTCATAGCAATAACGTCCGGTCAATTTCGATACCTCTTTGCCGAAGGCCTTTTCCGCCCCTTCGTTTGCCCACATCACTTTCAGATCGGGCGACAGCAGCAGGAGGGTGTCCGGGATGGCATCCAGGAGTGTATGGAATTCCTGGGAAAGGTTCTTGTACCTGCCCTCGCTCTCCTTTAATGTTTCCTCCGCTTTCTTCCTGGAGGCGATCTCCTGAGTCAGCAGCTGGACGGCCGTCTTGAGCTCGGATGTCCGCTCGTCAACCATATCCACAAGATGCTCACGGTGTCTTTTCAACTCCTCCTCGACCTTCTTTCGTGCGGTTATGTCCCTGATGATTCCGATCATGGCGGTAGGCTTGCCACTGGTGTTTCTTACCACTGAAGCCGAAAGCCAGATCGGGAACTCTTTCCCGCTCTTGTGAAATACATTGAGTTCCCCGTTCCAGCGGCCCGTTTCCCTTATGCTCGGCAGAATCACGGTCCGGTCGAAATCCTTCTCAACATTCAGATCACCTGCACGCACCCCTGTCAGTTCAGCCCGGGAAAACCCGTAAATCTCCTCAACCGCCCTGTTGGAATAGATGATCCGTCCGTTAAGATCGACGATCTGGACTCCGTCCATCGCTTCCTCTATGGCCTCGGAAAAGAGCCGCAGTTTCTCCTCCGCCTGTTTGCGTTCCGTTATGTCCCTTGCGATCCCCTGCGCACCGATTATTTCCCCCCGTTCATTGCGGAGTATTCGAAGGTTGTGAAGCATATTCAGTATCTTTCCGTTTTTTGTCACCTGCCTGTTTTCGAAGGTAAAGGCGTCAAAGCCCTGCTCAATCATGTCCAGAAACTTTCTGAAGGATTTCTCCCTGTCGTCGGGATGGACCAGCATTGTCCACGGCTTGCCGATGACCTCTTCGGGAGTATAGCCCAGTATCCTGTAAGCGGCGTTGTTCATGAAGGTCTGGTTGCCGTCGCGGTCTGAAACATATATGATATCGGTTGTAAGCTCTACGAGGCTCTTATAGCGCTCTTCCGATTCCCGCAGGAACTCCTCCGCTCGTTTGCGCTCGGTTATGTCGCGGACGAGTTCTATCCCTGCAACAACATTTCCCGACTGGTCCCTCAACGGGGATGCCTTGATCTCGATGTATACCGTCTCCTCACCTCTCTGCAGGGCCTTCTCCAGGGTATGAATCTCACCGTCGTCGAACGACAGGGCAACGGGACATCCCAGACAGGCGGTGTTGCTCCTGGTGAAAGCCTCGTAACAGTGACGCCCGGAACATTCTCCCACCATGTCCTTGTGGACCTGGTTCTGATATAAGACCCTTAAATCGCGGTCCAGCATGCTGATTCCGTCACTCATGGCGACCATTACCGCTTCAGATTTGGCCCGTTCTTCCTCTGCCCGCCCGAGCGCCGACTCGAGTTCCTCCTCCGCTCTCTTCCGCTCGGTGATATCACGGTCAATAGTCAGGATATAAGGTTTGCCGTTTATACGGATGAGCGTGGCCGAAACTTCCAAAGGGAATGCCGCGCCGTCCTTGCGCAAGTGTGTGACCTCAAAGGTCAGGGCTTCCCCCGCTTTCAAGCGCTCCACCTTGCCGCGGATTCCCCCAGCGTCTTCAAAGGGGTCAATAAGAGATATCGGTTTCCCTATCAGCTCAGTCCTGGCATAGCCGTGCATGGAAAGAGCCGAAACGTTTGCGTCCACAATGACCGGGCCGTTGTCATGTGACGGGTCCAGCAGAAGAATGGAATCGGACGCAAAGTTGAACAGGGAACGGAAGCGCTCCTCGCTGTCCTTCAAAGCGTAATCCGTCTTGAGCCGCTCTCTCATTTCATCCTGCAGGCGTTCATTGGCATCGAGCAGTTTCGACGTACGCTCTCTGACTTTCGCCTCAAGTTCGTCATGTGCCCTGCGCAGATCCATTTCGGCCCTCTTCCGGTCGGTCACGTCCGTAAAGATCCCGACAAAATTCCGGATATCGCCGGAAAGGTCGACAATGGGATTAATGACGGCGTTCCATATCTTTACCTTTCCCGATTCTCCGTCGGCAGGGCAGACGCTCGAAACCTCAAAGAAATGCCGGTTTCCCTGCCGGGCGTCTTCGATAGCTGAATCAAAAGCGCGGCTGCTCTCTTCCGTCCAGAACCTGTCCAGGCGGTTGCCCGTGACGTCGTCCCGGCTGCATCCTATTGACTCCAGGCCGGCCTTGTTTACGGTGAGACACCTTCCTTCCGGATCGAAAAGCATTATGCAGCTGGGTGACCCTTCTACGAGACTCCGGTAACGGCGTTCGGACAGGGCAATCTGTGCGGTCGTCTCCCTGAAAAAATAGAGTGCGGCAAAATAGATAACGGTCAGAACGAAGAAAGCGAGGGTTGTAAAGATCGCGAAAAGACGGTAAGCCCTGACATGTCCCGTCCCGTTCAGCATTACGAGTGACCAGCCGTTTCCGATAAAGTTGCGGGACACAAGCAACCGCTTCCCGTTCATGGAAACGTAGCTGCCGTCAACGGCCTCACCGGACAATAGAGGTGTGAAGGGACCGGAGCCGAAAATTCCCGACTCCACGAGCTCTTGTCTTTCTCCGTCTTTCAGCGGCCAGAGGCCCTTCTGATACATCTTTCTGTCACTTGACAGAGAGACGATTCCATCGGGATTTACCAAAAAGCAGCCAGGATGTTTCTGGAAGACCTTGTCCAGGTTCGCCATGCTTCCCACAGCCATCATAAAGCCGATCGTTCTGCCTTTCCCGTTCCGGACCGGATAACGTGCAACATAGCTCCACTCCCCGGTCTTGCTGTCAAAATGGTAATAGCCTTCTCCGGCGTAAAGGGCCTTGCCATTCATCGTGGCGGCGCCCGGCCACATCAACCCGGCCCGCAGCCTGTCCGAAGAGAGCACCGGTTTCCCGCGCGTATCAACGAGGTAGCAGGCCGAGGAGGCAGCAGATATCACATTGCTGCACTGTCCGAGAACCGGCGAGGCGTCTTTGGTGTCCAACGGCTTTCCCGTGACAAGAGCCGATGCCACGGCAGGCGATTCGGCGGCTGTCTTCGCCGCGCGTCTGACATCTTTCAATATGTGATTAATATTGTCGGCCAGCGCGCCTATGAAGAGACCTCCCTCCCTCGACGTTTGGCTTTTTGCATGGTTTCCCGCAAGCTGGGTCAGTGCCCAGCCCAGGAGGACGATCGACAACAGGACCGGTACTGGCCGGAAAAAGTGCCTGTAACGGCGAATGTCAAAGGATGCCGCCTCATCCGGTGCCGACTGGGAATAGGCCCAGATCGAAATGGCGGCTACAGTAGCAAGTGTCCCTCTGAGGAGTTGAATGGGGAAGCCCAGGCTTTCAAGGAACGCTTCACTGTTGATATGCGACGCAGGAAAAAAATCGGCAGGGGGGCCAAAAGCCGCCGCCAATGCGTAAAGCGATATGGTTACTCCTAATATGAACAGCCAGTTCCGCGAAGGACCTTCCATCTCTCCCGATGCAACGATGATCGCATAACCCGCCCAGAGTCCCCCCGCGAGCCCGATTACCAGGCGGCTTGACGCTTCCAGCCCCTCGGGTCCGGCTGTCAGTCCCCCGGCAGCTATTATCATCAGGGGGACAAGCACCCATCTTCCGGCCCCCTTTCCGCGAAGACGGACGAGGGCGGCCCGCCCGAATTCTGCAAGGAAGATGAACGAGATGACGCCGAAAAGGACGCCGACAACCTGCATGAGAGGGTTCCTTCCGAAATTGATTTCAACGAAATCCATCCATTCATGCAAAGCGTGGGTGATAGCGAACAGGGCGAACCAGAGCCAGGGAAGGCGTTCATCTTTCCTCCTGGCCACGATGAAACCGGCCCCTGAGATCATGAGGAAAGCAAGGTCGTAAAAGAAATAGATGTAATCCATCTGCCCTTTGAAGAAATCAATCATAAGCAGTCAACCCGTCAAACCCCTTATACGACCGATTTATAGATAGAGGGTAAACTACGAGCAATATTATTTATTTAAGCAGATTTGACCGGCTTTTCTCAATCGATAAGATTGTCCGGAGGTACCTTTCGGTTACTGCGGTTACCCGGTTACTGCGCCCCATATTGCCGTATAAGCCGGCACTGCTTTATAATGACTCCCTATGGGTCTGAACGTAAAGCCTTATCTGCAGGTGTTCAGAAACCGCCGGATAGGAGTGATGGTCCTGATGGGTTTCGCCTCCGGCCTCCCCCTGGCATTGACCGGGTCGGCGTTGCAGGCCTGGATGGCCGTTGCCGGCGTGGACCTGCGCACCATAGGGATGTTTGCGCTCGTGGGAATGCCTTATACCTTAAAATTTCTGTGGTCTCCGCTTATGGACAGATTTGTCCCCCCGTGGCTCGGCAGGCGACGCGGGTGGATATTATTTACCCAGTTTACCCTTATTCCGGGCATTGCGGCCATGGCGTTCTGCTCGCCGAAGAGCGCTCCTCTTGTTCTGGCCGCCATCGCCCTTCTTGTTGCCTTCTCTTCGGCCTCGCAGGATATCGTAATCGACGCCTACCGGACGGACGTACTCCACGAGGAGGAGCGCGGTGCCGGGGCCGCTGTTTTTGTCACGGGGTATCGCATCGCCATGCTCGTCTCGGGCGCCCTTGCCCTTATCATGTCTGACCATATAGGCTGGAGGGCGACTTACCTCTTGATGGCGGCGGTCATGTCGATAGGAGTGGTCTCCACTTTGTTCGGGCCGGAACCGGAAAGAAAGGCCATACCGCCGAAGACTATTAAGGAAGCGGTCTGGGGGCCGCTCAAGGACTTCCTTTCGCGGCGAAAGGCCCTCATGCTTCTCCTTCTTATCGTCCTTTACAAGCTGGCCGACGCCTATGCGGGTTCCCTGACCACTGCGTTCCTCATACGGGGCGTCGGTTTTTCCGCAACAGACGTGGGCACGGTGAACAAGGTCTTCGGCCTTATCGCGACAATTGTCGGCGCAATGCTGGGAGGCGCCCTCATGGTGAGGCTCGGCCTCTTCCGCTCACTCCTGGGCTTCGGCATCCTGCAGGGCATATCCAATCTGGCCTATATGGTCCTTGCCTGGACCGGCAAGAGCTACGGGATGCTCATCTTCGCCGTGGGCTTCGAGAACTTTACCAGCGGCATGGGTACGGCCGCTTTCATAGCCCTTCTGATGTCCCTGTGCAACCAGCGGTATACGGCAACGCAGTATGCCCTTCTTTCGTCCCTCGCCGCCCTCGGTAGGATATTCATTGCGCCCACTTCAGGTTACGTGGTTGATGCCGTCGGATGGCCTGCTTTCTTTGTCATCACTGCTCTCAGTGCTATCCCAGGCCTTGTGATGTTGTGGTGGCTGCGCGGAGAGATAGACGGACTGAAACAGGAGGCCGCCTGAAATGCCGGTCAGGTCTGCCCTTTAGCTCTTAACACTACCAGCCCCCGTCTCGCAGAGATATATCTCATGAGGTCCTCATCGATGACTTTCCTTGCCCCTTCGGCAGAGGAAGCATGCCGCAAATAAACAGAACCTCCCGTCTTTATGAGTATTCCCGCATGTGACACGTCGAGACCTTCACTCCGGGAGTATATGCCGATATAATCTCCCGATCGGAGTCTGCCCATAACATGATCATCGAGGTCACAGTAAGGTACAAAGCAAATCTCCCTTCTCCTGACCTCTATCCCCGGGAGGAAATACGATCCGTCTTCTTTTAAATTCAGCATCTTTACGACCTTTCTCTCTTTGCCGCCGCCTACCGTTCCTGTCACATCGTCGATGCGGTCCTCATTATATTCTCTCCAGTCGGTAAAAAAATGGTTCCGGTCCCGAAAAGATACCTTCCCGTTCCGGTACCTCACCTTTACTACGTTGTTTTTGAAATCGGCCGGGGATGCGGAAATCCTGATCGCCTCCACGTAGTCGAGAAGGGTGAAACAGTCAACCCCTTCAAGATTTATTACGAGAACCTCTTCCGTATCCGCGGTCCCCGTCAGAGTCGACTCCCGATAGGCGGTACCAAGGAACTGATGCGAAATGAACTCAATCTTCTCGCCCAAATTCCTGATCAGGGAAGCCTGACGTATGATGCCATCCAGTTCCGATTCTGACCATTTGCCGGTGTTCACGATCCTGTTTTCCTTTCACGAACAGTGAATAACTTGAAGGTAACAGAAGAAGACTCAAATATCAAGAAGCCGGAGGAAAGCGTCCCGGCGTAGGCCATGATATATGTCATATACTTCGAACTTCCATCAAAGTTATTATAGGGCCATGACTCCCGACAGGGGACATATCAGAGCTCTGAGATATGCCGTGCAGATTTTCTTCCTTCTTCTGTCGATTTCGACGGGTTATCAATTCTACGAATTTGTGGCACAGCTTCAGGCCCGTGGGCATGCGTTAATGCAGAGACCTCCGTCAGTTGACGCCTTCCTGCCTATCGCGGGACTGATGTCGTTCAAGTATTTTCTTTTCACTGGAAACATTGAGCCCTTTCATCCGGCGGCCCTCGTCATGTTCACGGCTGTAGTTCTTGTGTCCCTTATGATGAAGAAGGGCTTTTGCGGCTGGATATGTCCGGTTGGCACGATCTCGCAGGCCTTCTGGATGGCGGGGGAGAAGATCTTCGGCAGGAACTTCAGGATGCAAAAATATGCCGACGCATCCATGAGGTCGGTCAAGTACATCGTGATGGCACTTTTTCTGGTGCTCATAGGCGTCGCCATGAAGCCTGAGATGATGGTGCTTTTTTTTGTCTCGGACTATTACAGGATCGCTGACGTCAAGACGATGGAATTCTTTACGATGATGTCCTCGACGGCCTTCTGGGTGCTACTTGGTATCGGCGCGCTTTCTGTCCTATACAGGAATTTCTGGTGCAGGTATCTATGTCCATACGGGGCGCTCCTCGGCCTCCTCAGCCGTTTCAGCCCGGTCAAAATACGAAGAAACGGGGAAACCTGCACGCATTGCGGCTCATGCAGTGTAAACTGCCCTTCCCTAATCGATGTGGAAAAGCAGGGAGTGGTCAGCTCGGCCGAGTGTTTCGGTTGTCTGACCTGCTTAAGTCATTGTCCCTCGAATGGAGCGCTGGAGGTAACTGCGAAAAAGGGAAAAGCCAGGAGACCTTTCCCCCCTTTTCTGTACCCGGTGGTCCTGCTACTTCTTTTCTATCTGGTGATCGGGGTTGGCATTGTTTCGGGGAAATGGCGTTCGCAGGTGCCTGCGGGCGAATACGCGCGCATTATTCACGACGCATCAAGGTAGTTCAGCGTTACTCGAACCTATCTCAAAATCGGTTCCCGGTTCAAAGCTGTCATTCCCGCAAGTGAAGCGCGCCTGCCTGCCGGCAGGCAGGTCGGGAATCCTTCTGAAAACAAAGAAAGATTCCGGACAAGCCGGAATGACAGACCCGGGGCCTATGATGATATTTCAATTTTGGGATAGGTTCTCATAACTTGCCCGCCTTCATCAGAGCGATCATGCCTTGTGCACCGACGTATTCGTTAAGACCGCTTACCCCGGTTTCAACGCTTTTTTGGAAGAAAGCCAGTGCGCCTTTCCGGTCATTGTTCCAGAGTCTTTCTTCCCCGAGATAATAGTATGCTTCGCACAGACGCTCATTGATCTTTCCCCTGTCTTTCCCCTTTTTCGCTTCGGAAATGACCTGCCCCTCCTTCAGAAAGCCGAGATAATACCTGGATATTGTCCTGACCCAGGCATCGGATTTTTCCCCTTCGACATAATTCCTGAAGGTCCCCAGTTCCTTGCCGTAATCTTCTTTTGAAACCTTCCTCAGTGCGAGCAGAAGACAGATGCGGGCGTATTCGTAACGGGGGGTGATACCTATGCTTTTTCTCCAGTCGGCTGCCGCTTCCTTGAACGATCCGCGGTTGTAGTAGACATGACCCCGGTTATAGTAGGCTTCCGCATTCCCGGGGTCGAGTCTTATCGCCTCCGTGTAATCCTTCAGGGCCTTGTCGTATTCACCCTTGTCGACATAGACGTTCCCGCGATTGTTGAAGGACGACGCGTCCCCGGGGTTGATCCTTATTGCTTCACTGTAATCTCTTATGGCGCTGTCGTAATCCTTCGTAAATGCATAGAGGTTGCCCCTGTTAAAATGCAGAGACGCATCGGACTGATTCAATTTCAGCGCTTTCGTGTAATCTTGGATCGCTCTTTCGTACTGCCCCCCTTTGTAATATGCATTGCCCCGGCTGATATATGCCCTTGCGTTGGAGGGATCGAGTTCCACAGCTTTCGTATAATCGTTTACGGCGCGCGCCAAGTCTTGCTCGGCGGCGTAAGCGTTGCCGCGGTTTATATAGGCCTCTGCGTACCGGGCGTTAATCTCCAATGCCCTGGTGTAATCGTCTATGGCTTTGTCGTACTGCCTCTTTGCGAAGCGGACGTTCCCGCGGTTGTTGTACGCAAGGGCATACCCGGGATTGATTTCCAATGCCCTGGTGTAATCGTCTATGGCTTTGTCGTACTGCCCCTTTGCGAGGCGAACGTTCCCGCGGTTGTTGTACGCAAGGGCATACCCGGGATTGATTTCCAATGCCCTTGTGTAATCACTTATGGCCTTGTCGTATTCGCCTTCCGTAAGATAGAGGTTCCCCCTGTCATTGTAAGCCATGTCATATTGCGGATTTATCTCTATCGCCCTGGTAAAATTGTTCAGCGCTTCCTTCAGTTTCCGCCTCTGAAGATTCAGGAGACCCAGGTCGAGATAGACTTCGGTATACCGGGGATTGATGCTCACGGCGTTGTGATAATCGGATGCGGCACCGTCGTATTCTCCGTTGTAAGAACGGATTCGTCCTCTCTTGTAATATGTTTGTGCATCTTTCGGGTTGATCTCCAGTGCCTTCGTATAATCTGAAACGGCTTTGTCTTCGTCGCCGCCCGTTTTCCCGTAGAGGTCGCCCCGGCCGATGTATGCCGCAGCACTGTCCGGGTTGATCTCTATTACCCTTGTATAGTCCGATACTGCATCTTTATCGCGTCCTGTTTCCGCATAGGCCAGAGCACGGTTCCTGTAAGCCCCTGCGTACCGGGGCCTGATTTTCAGGGCCTTTGTATAATCCCTGATCGCCTTATCGTACTGTCCCAGCCGGGCGTAAGAGTTTCCGAGATTATTGTATGTTTCCGCGTCTGCGGGGTTTAACTCCGAGGCTTTTGTGTAATCGGCAATTGCCCCTTCAGGATTGCCGGCCGATGCACGGGCAAGTCCGCGGTTGTAATACGCTTCTGCATCACGTGGATTTATCTCTATGGCCTTGCCGTAATCACTGGCGGCCCTGTCGTACATCCCTTTCTTGTAATAAGCATTGCCGCGGTTGTAATAGGCTTCGGCGCCGCCCGGATTCATCTTGATGGCCCTGTCGTAATCGCTGACGGCCCTGTCGAACAACCTTTTCTTGTAATAGGCGTTGCCGCGGTTATTGTAGAGGCGGTAGTTGTTGGGACTGATTTTCAATGCCTTGTCATAATATCTTATCGCTTCGCCATAGCGCCCCATGCTGTAATAATCATTTGCGCGGTTAATGTAAGCTCCCCTGGGGATGCCGAGGCAGACGCTGCTCCACGAAATACACGCCGCAACGAGCAGACATGAGAGCAAGGGAGAAATACGTTTCATCCCCAGACCTCCTCCTCCCCGGGGACTTCAGGGGAAAAAGCGAAGTCTTCAGAAGTGAAGGCGCTAATACCGAAAAACAGCACAGTAACGATCCCCCAGATCAGGCCGCATACAACGCCCGCATCAACGATTCCTCTCCACGGCTGGGGCATAAAGTGGACCAGCAGGATCAGCAAAACTATGGCTGCTGTGACGGAAAAGGAAGTGACTTTCCTCCTCCTGGTGGCATAAAAATAGCCCATGCAGAAAAGAGGACCCAGGAGGATGTGGAGTGCGCGGGGATGCTCCGCCAGGTACCTGGCCCTGGCTGCCACACGCGGTGAAAATCGCTGCTGGAATCCCCGGTAGCCTTCGGCATAGGCCATGAGAAAAAGGGAAAGAGAGAGAGAGACCCAGTGATACCATAAGAGGTCATATGAAAATGCTTCCAGAGCAAGGGGCGTGAGCCTGTAAACGGCGCTGCCCAGGAGCATAAGAACGCCCGTGATCCCCCAAAAAGCGCCGCACGTTCCCATCCGGTGACTGATCCTGGAACTCTGGTATTGGCTCATATTCAATAAAATGCATGCAGAGGGATGTCCGGGGCGAGGCAGGTCCCTCTTGCAATCCCGATGAATGAAGTCAGAAGAAGTTCTCTTCCCCTGGAGATCTCTTCCAGGCAGGAGATGAAGGCACGGTATTCGCGCGCCGGGGAGGTCCGGATGTGTTCCAGCAAGGGGGTGCAGAAATACCAGGTACACCTGTATGGTCTCAAAAAACGCCTCAGCCTGCAGCCCCTGGGGGAAAGAAACTGACATGGCTCCGAATCGGCGATACCGGCCTTGTGACAGGGAATTTCTTCTCCAAGCGCCAGCAGATAAAGGGCGTCAAAATGGGTGTGATAAGAATGCCTGTTTATGCAGCACACCTGCCTGCACCGTGGGCAGACTTCCTCGGTGTTCTTTTGGATAAACGGATCGGCCTTCTCAATCAATCGGGCGAAATCTTTTGCATGGTCCCTTACAGGACCGAGGTTGGCCCCGCGATGGCGGAATACCTCCTCGATTAAACGGGGCAGGGGAACGGGGTTTTCCCGTTTTCCGTCTTTCATTTTCCACCGGACAGGAACGGGTTATGCTCCCGCTCGAAGAAAAGAGTCGTCTCTTCACCGTGTCCGCACAATACCCTCGTATCTGAAGGGAGGGTGAGGATTTTTCGCAAAGAGCGGCTGAGCATCTCCATGTCGCCTCCGGGCAGATCCGTCCTGCCGACCGCCCCCCTGAACAAGGTGTCCCCGGTGAACACGGTTTTGTTCCCGCAAAGACAGATCCCCCCCGGGGTATGCCCCGGCGTGTGCAAAACCTTCAATACAATACTTCCGACCGTCAAGGAGTCCCCGTCCTTTACGAGAATATCCGGAGTTGGGAAGTCTTCGGGGCCGTAACCCCATGATGTGCACAGTTCTTTAGTTGCCAGGTATGTGGACCCTTCGTCCTCATGCATGATTATTGATGCACCGTATCGGTTTTTCAGGTCGCCTCCGGCGCAGACATGGTCATAATGCGCGTGGGTAAATAGGATGTACCGCGGTTTAAGGGCCAGTTGCTCTATCATCCAGGATATGCGATCGGCCTCGTCTCCCGGGTCTATCACCATGGCCTCGGACGAACCGTCGGAAACGATGAAGCAATTTACGTCGAGCTGTCCTACTACAACCTTATCTACTCTCATGCCGTTTGAAAAACATGTTTCTCTTGCCGCCGGCGGCTCTCGTCCGGCGCAGCCGCCCGTTTGGCCGGAGCGCTGCTTTCGGTCCATCACTGATTATACCCGAAGCAGTAAGCCGGAAACCATTGGGACGGAAGGTACGTCCGGCAAAGCGGGAGCAGTTACCAAAAATGACAGAAATAGGCTAAAATATTTTTCATGTTGAATCCTGGAGAAGATGCCTCTTGAGGTGCAGGGACTGCAAGGGTGAGCTGAAATTGCTCATGGGTTGACGCACGGTCAGCCTGCGCTGCATGGACTGCGGCAAGAGATATACGCTGGCCGATTATCTGGACGAGATAGACGAAAAGACATGGGAGAAGATATCCTCACGCTCCTGTGACAGGACGTGACGCGGCAGCAAGAATAATAGAACCGGGGGCTGAAAGATGAGCATAAGAGAGAATATTTATCGTGTTGTCGACCTGATAAGACCGGAGCATATTCTGGTAAGCGTATTTGACAAGCAGGGCCTGGACGGACTCGTAAATGGAATCGTCGGGGTTAATCCCGAAGCGCGGTTTTATTCCACAGGTGGAACGGGCAAGAAGATCGTGGAGATACTGGGAGAAAGGTCGGCCAGGAACTATGTCTCCGTGGAAGAGTTCACGGGGGCCCCGGAAATGGAAGGAGGGCTTGTGAAGACCCTGCATCCGAAGATACACGCCGGGCTTCTCGCGGAGAGGGGCAACCCCGCCCACGAGAAATATCTCTATGAGACCCTCACAAAACCTGGAGGTACCCCGGGAGTCTATTTTGACGTCTTTGTCGGTAACCTTTATCCCTTTACCTCGGTTATCGCAAAGCAGGATACGACCCCTGAGACAGCGAGGGTCAATATCGACATAGGCGGACCCGCCATGACAATGGCGTCTGCAAAGAACTGGCACAGCATCGCGGTGCTGACGTCTCCCCTGCAGTATGCCGATTTCGTCCGGTCTCTTGAAGACCATCAGGGCATGATCACCCTCGACCGGCGGTTTAATCTTGCAAGAGAGGCGATGAAGACAATCGGGGAATACAGGACTGCCATAGCCGACTATTTCTCCGCACTGGATTACGAGAGAGACGTCAGGCCTTCTCTGAATGTCAAATAGCCCCGGATAACTCTTAAGCTTGAGGATAAGACGATATATCCTTAGGGAATACGGCTCATGGTGTGTGGCGGTCCTGTCCTATCTGGCGGGACTGTCTGTGGGCCGTCAATTCAGCCCGGGTGCGGCGGCTGTCTTCATGTCGGTAGTGCTATGCGTTAATTCCAAGCAGGCCCTCACGCATTGGATCAGAAGCAAGGGGCCGGACTCCCGTGAGTCACTTGCTGTCTTCATTTCGCAGATCATGATCGCTACACTGCTCATGGGAATCGTTACGTGGGGCTCCCTTGCGGCGGTTCTGCCCTTTCTGGTTATACCGGCGGCTTATCTCCTGTTATTACACCTGAGGGGCGAGCATTTCATTCTTACCGAGATAACGGGTTTCTTTCTCCTCGCAGTCGCGGCGCCGCTCGCAGAATTCGCTTCTTCCGGGCGTATCGATATAAGGTTCTACATCGCCGTGGCGGTCTTTTTTGCGGCCGGGGTTTTCAAGGTGAGGGTGCAGTTTACGGGGCGTGGTGCATACAGGATCTTGATGGTCACATATCTTGCCTTTGCGGCATCGATTTATCATATCCTTGAACTGCCGCTCATTGCCTTGGTTCCATTGTCCGACAACCTGGTCTTTGCCGCCGCCCCGTATAAAGTGAAATTGCGCACGGCCGGGTGGCTGGAGGTTGCGAAGGGGATGCTGTTTGTCGTTCTTATTTCGGTCGTCTGCGGAGGGTACTGACGGCCCGCGGGCCGATAACATTAAATATCTCGTCCCGGGATATCACGCCTTCTCTTACTATGCGTACTGCTTCACCGGTCACATCGACGATCGTGGAGGGCTTTCCCCCCGGCGTCTTGCCGTCGTCTACGAGGAGATCGAGGTCTTCGCCGAAATATTCGATCACCTTTTCCGGGCTGTCGGCGGGTGCCTGTCCCGAGATGTTTGCACTCGTTGCGGTCAGGGGAGTGTTGAGAAAACGGGCCAGGCTGAGCGCGAATGATTCTCCCGGGATTCTCACCGCGACGTTGGCCGTCCCGCCGGTGAGGAAGTCGGAAAGGCCTTGCACTGCTGCTGTCAGCATGGTAAGAGGACCCGGCCAGAATCTTTGTGCCAGCTCCTCCGCAACGGCTGTCAAGGGCAGGGCGACGAGGCGGAGAGTTTTCTTTTCGCCCGCGATCAGGGGCATCGCCTTGTCTCTCGGGCGGCGCTTCAGTTTATAAAGTCCGCTCAGTGCCTTCCCATCGTCATAACGGACTGCCAGCCCGTAAAAAGTCTCCGTCGGAAAGGCTACGGCTCCTCCTCTTTCAAGTGTCCGGCGCGCCTCGGCAAGGGCTCTCTCGGTTCCGGCAAGTGCGACCTTCAAAATGACCATTTCGCACATGGTAGCACAGATCCGATTTCTTTGGAAAGATGCATTCGTTCACGAATTTATTTCTTGACAAAGCACATGGGTATTAGTATAGTTAGGCTAATGTAACGCCTTTCCGGCGTGCCGGGGGCGTATTTACCAGGAGGAAGCATGGGTACGAGACTTTATGTAGGGAACATCTCATTCAAGGCGACTGAGGATGACCTTCGCGACCTGTTCGCACAGGCGGGGGAAGTGGTGTCAGTCAAACTCATCAAGGACGCCGCAACAGGCAGACTCAGGGGGTTCGGCTTTGTCGAGATGGCGTCGGACGAGGACAGCCAGAACGCAGTCTCAATGTTCAATGGGAAGTCGTTCATGGACAGGTCCATTGTAGTGAACGAAGCAAAACCGCAGGAGCGCAGGGAACACGGCGGCTTCAGGAGGGGGCACTCGGAAAGAAGCGGGTCGGGAGAGCGCAGACAGGGGAGATAATCACCTATCCTCTTGCTAAAACGGTAACCATCCAGCCAGGAAGTATCAGGATTTCTTGAGGAGCATCGAGCCGGGGGAAAGGCCCAATTCTTTAGAAACCACATCACACTTGGATTGAAAGAGGAAGTACGTCTTTTCCCCCGCATCCCCGAGGGTTTCGAAGTTGGCCTGACCCTTGCTGATGACGAGTTCCGAAGCGCGAAATTCATCCTGAAATTCGGATGAGGTCCATTCGAGAATCGTGCCTACGGCGTCGGAACCGTTGTCTATTACCTCGCACACATTCGTGAGATCCGCCTGAGCGGCGTCGTCGCGGGTCGCGTCGTTCAGGACGGGTGAGCCTTTCACGACTGCCTTGACCTTCTTGCCCAAACGCTCCAGTTCCTCGATGAGAATCCTGTCGAAGACGATTTCTCCGGAATTGTCGAGGAGATAGAGGATTTCCCGTGCTTCTGATACGGACCGCCTGAACGCCTGATAATTATCTACCGCGATGCCGCCTTCAAGTGCCCTGGTCACGGAGCCGTTAATGTCGATGGAAGAGAATATCCCGAAATCAATGACATTGCCCGCTATAGCCAGTCGCGATGCGGTCAGTAACGGGTCTCTGCTTGCCCTTACCTGCCTGCTCAGTCCCGGATACAGTCCCAGCGCGATATTGTTATACTCGTGCTTCGTCTCCCGGTAAGGGTCATCTCCCAGACGCTCTCTTATCAACCTGTGAATGAAGGTGGTAGTGTATGAGGGCGGTTTGTTGATGTCGGCCTCCCTCATCAGAAGCATCACCTCACTCATTATGTCCATGTGTATTTCCTGTGGGACGGTGTGGGATTCCGAATGACGGTCCAGCGCAATTATCGTCTGTCTGAGAAAACAGGGAAAACAGTTTTTATGAGTGAGCATTACTTCCGCTTATTGATTCTTCCGGCCTTCTCCTCTATCTCGGATGCCATCGCCTTTCTGTGGGCAAGGAGTTTTTGTGCTATTTTAGCATCTTTTCCAGCCATTATCTGGGCGGCGAGTATCCCGGCGTTTTTCGCACCGGCCTTGCCGAGTGCAACTGTAGCGACGGGAATGCCGGGCGGCATCTGTACGATACTCAGGAGGGCGTCAATTCCGTTGAGCTGGGACGCAGTGAGCGGTACCCCGATCACCGGCAGTATGGTATGCGATGCGATTACGCCGGGCAAGTGGGCCGCCATGCCAGCGCCCGCGATGATCACTTCGACGCCTTTCTTCTCACCGTCCCTGACAATCTTCATCGTCCTTTCAGGCGTCCTGTGGGCGGACGCAATGGTCATGTCATACGGTATGTCGAAGAAATCCAGTATTCGCGCCGTTTCTTCCATCACAGGCAGATCGGAGTCGCTTCCCATTATCACCAGGACCTTTGGTCGGGAAGTTTTCTCTCTCTTTTTCACGAGGTCTTCCCCTTCTCTCTCTCCAGCGCCCTGTCGGCGATGTCTTTCCTGTAATGCATGCCGTCGAAATGTATCTTCCCTACCGCCTCATACGCCTTCCACTTGGCGGCGGCGATGTTTTCCCCCGTGGCCGTTACTCCCAGGACCCTTCCTCCGGCGGTCACCACGTTGCCGTCATTGAAGGTGGTGCCGGCATGAAACACATGCACTCCGTCCACTTTGTTCGCGTCGCCGATACCTCTTATCAGCTCGCCTTTTCTGTATTTCCCCGGATATCCCGCCGAAGATATTACTACACAAACGGCAGGGTCCCTCTTCCATTCGATAGCAACTTCCGACAATGTTCCGTCCGTAATCGCCATCGCAATATTCATGAAATCGCTCTGAAGGCGGGACAATACCGGCTGGGTTTCCGGGTCTCCGAGGCGGCAGTTGAACTCCAGTACATGAGGATTGCCCTTGTCTATCATAAGACCGGCGTAAAGGATCCCCTTGTATGGTATCCCCTCGTTTTTCAGCGCCCGCAGTGTCGGTTTCATGATTTTCTCCATCACCCTCTTCTCCATGTCCGCCGTGATGACAGGAGCCGGGCTGTATGCGCCCATACCTCCCGTATTGGGGCCCCTGTCACCGTCAAAGACACGCTTGTGGTCCTGGGAGCTTACCATCGGCACGACGGTCTTTCCATCGGTAAAAACCATGAACGACGCTTCCTCGCCGCGCAGACATTCCTCCACGATTACACGGTCCCCGGCCTCGCCGAAGGTCCTGTCCTTCATGATGAGCTTCAGGGCATCCAGGGCTTCGCCGACGGTGGAGGCCACAAAGACGCCCTTTCCGGCAGCGAGTCCGTCGGCCTTTACGACAATGGGGGCGCCTTTGAACTTTATATGTTCTTCAGCGTGGACGTAAGAGGTGAAGACCCCGTATTCGGCCGTAGGTATGCCATGGGACTTCATCAGGTCCTTTGAGAAAACCTTGCTCGATTCAAGGCGGGCCGCTGCCTTCGTCGGTCCCAGTATCCTTCTGCCCTCCTTTTCAAAAAGGTCGACAATGCCCCTGGAGAGCGGGTCTTCGGGGCCGACCACCGTCAGGTCAACCCATTCATACTTTACAAAGTCAAGCAGAGAGTCGAAATCGTTGGGGCTGACATCTATACACTCGGCGAGTTCCGCGATTCCCGCGTTGCCGGGGCAGCAGTAAATCTTGTCGACCAGACGGCTCCGGGAGAGCGTCCACACGATAGCATGTTCCCTGCCGCCTCCGCCTATAACCAGTACTTTCACCTGAAACATCCCTCACAGCTTATCATCTAAATTGCAAGTCGCTCCATCCGGGACACCTGTTCCAGGGTGCCGGAAATTAATATTATACTTTATTTGTTCTTTAAATAGCCTTTTTCGAGCATGCTCGCGTAACTGCCGTCTCCCACGATAATATGGTCGAGTACCCTTATGCCTACTGTCTCTCCCGCGGCTTTTAATCTCTCCGTCAACAATATATCTTCCCTGCTGGGGCTTGGATCTCCACTGGGATGATTGTGGACAAAAATCACGGAGGCGGCAGATTCCCTTATTGCATCCCTGAATGCTTCGCGCGGGTGCACAAGGGAAGATGTGAGTGTGCCTTCGGATATGCGCGAGTCCCTGATCAGCCTGTTTTTGACATCAAGCATCGCGCAGTGAAAAACTTCTTTGTCGAGGTTCCTTAACAGGGGATGGAAATAGGAGTAAACGTCTTGTCCTGTAGAAAAGCCCGGACCCTTCACCGGGGGTTCCCTGAACAGCCTTCTGCCGAGTTCCAGCGCCGCCTTCAGCTGCGCCGCCTTGGCCGTGCCCATGCCCTTGAGGCTGCAGAATTCCGAAACGGACGCCCTCTCCAGGTCCCTCATCGTGCCGAACGTATCAAGCAGTTCCATGGCGATGTCCAGGGCGCTGCGGCCGCCTCCCCCTGTCCTGAGAACGATTGCGACCAGTTGAGCATCGGACATGGCTTCGGGGCCCCGGGCGAGCAGCCGCTCACGAGGGCGCTCCGCCTCGGGCCAGTGCTTTATGCTCTTATAAGCCATAGGTAAAGGATTTTATCATCTCGCCCGTAAATAGTAAAGACTGAAGGGAAGCAGTACGCCATTTGACGCTGTTTTTTTGCCTGTGATAAGATAAACATAGTCGACATGAGAGACCTGAAATCAGTCTCTCGTATGATATTGGAGGATAGATGGAAAACAAGGAAATACATATCCGGGTCAGGGGCAAGGGGGGCTTCACCCTTATTGAACTCCTGGTGGTTATGGTAATTCTCGGACTGCTTGCCGCCCTTGTCGGACCGACCCTTTTCAGCAAGGTCGGTAAGGGAAAGACGGCGGCGGCAAAGACGCAGATAGAGTTATTCGGACAGGCGCTGGATTCCTTCAGGCTCGATACGGGTCGCTATCCGACCACGTCTGAAGGGCTCAATGCCCTGGTGGTAAACCCGGGGATTGACGGATGGGACGGGCCTTATCTCAAGAAGGGTGTGCCGAATGACCCGTGGCGACGGCCGTATCAGTATACTAGTCCGGGTACCCATGGCGACTATGACCTCTTCACTTATGGACTCGATGGCGCCCCGGGCGGCGACGGAGAAAATAAGGATATCGATAGCTGGGAATAGCGATCTCCGCCTTCATGGAGTTGCCTGAGCATATCGTCCGCAAGACAGAATTTTTGCCATTCTCACAAGGTTTTTTGGTATATTCAGCCCTGCCGGCTTCTACACCGGCAGGGCTGCCTGGTTTGTACTTTCTTTGGGCCGGCTGGGTTTTATCCCTTCGGCTCCATCTGTTGCCCGCAACAGATAATGTCGCAGGTGTCGACGCACCCGCATTCTTCGTCGACCGTCACACTGAGCCCGCAGACAGTGCACACGTATCCCTGACCTTCTCTGACACGGGCAGATGACTTCCTGCTCCTTTTCACTGTCTTTTTTGCCGTTGTCTTGCGTGGAGCCGTCCTGGCTGCCGTTTTTTTCCTGGTGACCGTCTTCCCGGCAGTCGCCTTTTTCGGCGCGGCCTTCCTGGCAGTAGTTTTTTTGACTGCGGTCTTCCGTATCGCCATTTATTCACCTCCTCTCACGTCAATCCTTCGGATTGACTTACATTAGTGGCCTTCTTTCAAAAAGTATATCAAATCCCGCTATCAATAGTTAGAGTCAGTGTACAAAGTCTCCGGTCATCTCCGGATTTAACCCGGGGATTCAGAAATCCGGAGAATCCGGACCGCCGCCGACCTGCTGGCTTTTCTCGGCTGTCATTCCCGCGCAGGCGTCCCGAAGGCTTTCTGGACAGCTTCTCCTGTTTCTGAAGACGATGCCTTCCAGATTATTGGCCAGGGAGTAACGATGTGGAGATTTGCTAAAGCTTCTGCTTAAAGAGACACGTGACGCACGACTCTAGTCGCTCGGGAACGTCCTTCTGTAAGTGAGATTCAACGTAAAGTCCGGAGCACCAGCAGTATTGGGATCTTCCGTGATCGAGAGTTCGAGAAGGTTTTTCCCGGCGTCGTACCGGGCGCCGAAGGACAGAAGGGCTGCCGTTCTGTCGACCTGCGGGATTGAGGTTTTGGGAAGAGGCGAACCCTGAAACAGTATCTGTCCCAGAAAACTGAGGTTGCCCCATGGGCCCGCTTCCACACCCGCGCCGCCGTAAAGGAATGTCTTCATGTCAACGGTCTCTGCGGCCCGCAGATCTCCGGGAAAGACGGCGCCGATATTCATGTAGGACATGAATTTTTCACCGAGCCTTTTGTTGACGAGGCACGCCGCCCCGGTGTCGAAGCTGCCGCTCCCGAAACCTGCCGATGCGTCTCCCGTCGGCAGTTCCACATCAATCCTCAAACTGACGAGCGGATCTCCGGCCAATATCTCTCTTTTGGCCGACAGCCTGATGTCTCCGAGACCGGTCCTTCCGTTCCTGCCCCTGATTACTGTGGCACCATTACGCCTGACTTCGTAAAGAAATGCATTTTCCGGTCTGTTGCTCCTGCCGTAATCGGAAAAACCGAAGGCTTTGTGGTACCCCTTCAGGAAATCGTCCATGAAGCCGCTGGAGAAGCTCAAGAACGGGACTTCTATCCCAAGTTCGAAGAGGCCCGGGATGTCTTTCCTGTACCTCAGGTCAAGGTCGGCCACCTCCATATCGAGATTTGTATTCCATGATGCCGAACTACGGACCATGTATACGCTCGAATAGGAAAAGCCGGCTGTAAAAGATGTTTCAGTAGCCGCCGATTCCAGGCGGGGCGAATCCACCGTCAGGAAGAGAGGAAACTGGTTTTTTACCTGAAGCGGTCCTTCGAAGGCGAGGGCAAGACCACCGGAGAACAGAATAAACGTCAGTAACAGAATGAGTCCGGAAACGCTTTTTCCCGTCGCACGTGATATCACTTTATCAGCCTCCTCCGCATGAGTCTGAAAGGGTAGGGGGCGAGTATCAGGGCGACGGCCAGAACCCATACCACGTCTTGGATGGCAGCGGAGGGCTTCCCCGCCGAAAAGGAACGGCAGATATTCACCAGGTGGTAAAGCGGCGTGAAGAAGGCCAGCTTGGAGACCAGAGGGGGCAGACCGTCAAGGGGGAAGAATATGCCGGAAAAGAGGAACATCGGGGTCATGAAAAGCGTATAGAAATAGTTGAATGAGTCGATTCCCGGTACTACGGCCGCGAAGATCATGGATATCTCGGCAAAGATCAGACCGCTCGCAAAGAGCATGGGAATGGCCAGTATTATCAGGGGAGAGGCGACGAGCCCGAAGGCGGAAATGACGATTATGATGATCAACCCGTAAAACATGCTCTTCGAAGCGCCCCATATGAGTTCGCCGGCGACAAGGTCGCCAAGATTCACCGGGGTGGCAAGGATGGCATCGAAGGTCTTCTGGTATTCCATGCGGACATAGGTGCCGTAAGTGCATTCGTACGTGGCTGCAAACATTGCGGAGGACGCTATTATTCCGGGGGCGATAAAATCAATGTACGGTATCCCGTTAATTTCCCTGACGTATGCGCCAAGCCCCAGTCCCAGAGCGGCCAGGTACAGGACCGGCTCGACGAAATTCAAAGCGATGCTCGACCGGTAAAGCTTGGTGTAGACCTTGAAGTGTCTTTGCCATACCCTGAAGGCGCGTTTAAGCTGCAAGAGACCTCCCTGTCAGTCTTAGATACACGTCTTCCAGGGTCCCCCCGTATGTGCTCATCAGACCCGAGGGGGAGTCTGTGGTTATGATCTTGCCCGAATCCATTATGGCCACGCGGTCGCAGATCTTTTCGGCCTCTTCCATGTAATGCGTGGTAAGCAGAAATGTCGTCCCCCTCGACTTAAGGTATTCCAGTTTTTCCCACACGGAGTGCCTGCTGTGTGGGTCGAGACCGACAGTAGGTTCGTCCAGGATCAGCAGTTCCGGGTCGTTTATGAGTGCCCGTGCAAGAAGCAGTCTCCTCTTCATCCCGCCCGAAAGGTCCTTTATGCGGGCCTTCGCTTTTTCCTTCAGCTCCACGAATTCAAGAAGCTCCCACGCCGCCGGCAGGGACTTCCTGGCAGGGACATCGAAATACCGTGCATATACTGTGAGGTTCTCGATAACCGAAAGGTCCGGGTCGAGATTGTCCTCCTGTGGCATGACCCCTATCCGGGATTTTATGCGGCTCGGGCATTCCGTGACGGACATGCCGAACACCTCCACCGTACCGGAGCCGGGAGGCATAAAGCAGTAGATAATACCCATGGCGGTCGTCTTCCCTGCGCCGTTGGGTCCGAGGAAGCCGAAACACTCACCCTTTGCAATGTCGAAGTCTATATGATCCAGGGCGCGGAGCGGCCCGTAATCTTTTGTGAGGCCTCTTGCGGTCACGACATACATGGGGGATATTATAGCATCACCGGCACCCGCTCCATGGTACAAGAGACTGGAGGGGCTGGATCATTTGTGACCTGAAACTGAGCGGCCAGTCCAGAGAGTGCCGACGAGTTGACCGGCCACTCCAACAATTCCAGCGAAGGACCGGTTGAAAGGGCACGGGATTGCCCATGCCCTTTCCTTGAGGATATGTGCACTACTTTACTGCGTCTTTAAACCCTTTTCCTGCCGTAAACTTCGGTGCCTTCGTAGCCTTGATCTTTATGGTCTCGCCCGTCTGAGGGTTTCTGCCCTTCCTGGCCTTTCTCTTTGAGACGGAGAAGGTGCCGAAGCCCACGAGCGAAACCTTGCCGCCCTTCTTGACGGTCTTCTTCACGCCGTCGATAAATGAATCCAGCGCCTTGCCGGCTGCCGCCTTGGAGATATCGGCCTCCTTTGCCATCTTGTCGATAAGGTCTGCCTTTGTCATCGCTACCCCCTAAAAAAAGTTTTTGATGGATCATTATACACAATTTCCCGGGATGTGCAAGTGCACAACTGCAAAAGGAAGAGAGAGCTCTCCTGATCCAGCCCATGCCTCTGGCATTCCGGCGGTCTTGTGATAGAATATGAATGACCCGATGGCAACTACCGAAATACCTTACAAAAAGCTTCAGACCTTCAGGCTGCGTCTCGGCATAAGAGAGGGTGAGCTTAAAGAGCTCGAGCCCCTGAAGGAATTCTTTGCGGGACATAAGGACCGGTTTGCGCACTATTTTTACGACTACTTCATGGCCATACCGGAGGGGAGACTCATTATCGAGCACGAACACAGGTCCGGCTACCTCTTGGAGGCATGGGCGAACTGGTTTGAGGCGCTGTTTTCAAGCGGTCTCGATGAAAATTTCCTGGGGTATCTCTGGAAGGTGGGTATGAAACATGTGGAGATCAAACTGGACAAGCGGTTTTCCAACATGGGCTTTTCGGTGGTAAGGCAGTTCTGCCAGGAATTTGTGCTCTCGGAACTCCCCCCGGATATAGCGGTCAACGTCCTGAGACTGGTGGACAAACTCATCGACTTCTGCCTTCTGGTTGAGACCGACGCTTACGTGGAGTCCACTACCCGCTGCGACATCGAGATAATAAAAGGCATCGCTGACAGGATCAGAAACCCCGTGACGATTATCGGCGGCAATATAAACAGGCTCATGAGACATGCGGACAATAATGATCCCGCATACCCTGTGTATGAGTTCATATCCGCCCAGAGCATCAAGTGCGAGAGGTTGGTACGGGATATCAAGACATATATGGAGGTGTTCGAGAGGGAGCCTCATCTGGAGAAGATCCACCTGGGGTCTCTGTTGGAAGAGGTGATGGGCTTTCTTTTCGGTCAGGGAAAGTATGTCCGGCCCCGTATGGAGATCGACATCGAACCTGCCGCCTCTTACATTCTGGCGGACGCCCTTGACTTGAAGGCCCTTTTTGGACATCTGCTCGAAAACAGCCTGGAGGCCCTTGCCGGGGGCGACCCATATATAAGGGTCCTGTCGAAGATCGAGGGCGCCCCTCCTCATAGCCTCATTGTGGAGATATTCAACACCGGCGTGCCCCTCGAAGTGGAAGACAGGGAGCAGCTGTTTTCCCCCTTTTATTCCACAAAGCCCGGCGGCAGCGGCTTTGGCCTGAGCATTGCGCGGCAGGCGGTCAGGAACAATCTCGGCAGGCTTCGGCTCGAACCCGTTGAAGGGGAGGGTACAAGGGCTGTCGTGACCCTTCCCGTTTTCGAATGACGTGGTCCGATCCGGCCTCCCGGAGCCGCTCAGAGCCTTCGCCTGAACAGGACATAGAAATGCTCTTTCATCTTTTCGCAGAAAGGCCTTTTGCGCCAGTTCCAGATCGTTATCTTATCCGAATTTTTCAGATCTTCGAAGAAGATTTCCGACATGCGCACGCCGAAACCGGCGTCTATGATGCCCACATTGCCCTCATCGTTCCTCCTGAGTGACTGGAAGTCCAGGTTTGCCGAGCCAATGATGCTCCATATCCCGTCGAAAACCGCGGTCTTTGCATGCAGTATCTGGCCTGAATAATTGTAGATCTCGATGCCGGCTTTTAACAGTCGCGTGTAAAACGCCCGGCCGGTATAGCGTGCTGCCGAAATATCGGACTTCCCGGGCAGCAGAAGTTTTACCGATACCCCCCGTGCCACCGCGTTTTCAAGGATCTGGATCAACCTCCTGCTCGGCGTGAAATAGGCGGTTGTAAGGTATATGCTCTTTTGCGCCATGTTGATGCTTTCATAGATCAGTCTTCGCATTCTGCGCCTTCCCCTGGCGGAACTGGCGAAGATCGGAAGGACAGGGAGGCCGTCTTCTACGGGCTTCACGTCGGCGCTAAAGGATATCGGCCCCCCTTTCCAGACCTGCCAGCTCTTCCTGAAAGTATCGAGGAGTATGTCTACCACCGGTCCTTCGAGGATCAGGCCCGTATCTCTCCAGCCACGCTTTTTCTTCCTGAGGTGATACCCCCTGTATTCATTCGCTATGTTCAGCCCGCCTGTGAAGGCCCTGATCCCGTCTATTATTATGAGCTTTTTGTGGTCCCGGTGGACATAGCGCAGCGGCGCCATCCACTTGAATGGGCGCGAAGCCCTTATCTGTACTCCGGCGGACTTGAGGCCTCTCCAGAATTTCAACGGGGTTCCAAAGGAGCCGAAATGGTCATGGATCAGGCATATCTTTACCCCCTCGGCCGCCTTTTGACGGAGTATGTCTGCGAGTTCCGTCCCTGTTTCATCGTTACGGAATATGTAGAATTCGAGGCAAATAAGTTTCTCGGCGCTCCTTACGGAGTCGAATATGCCGCGGAACAGCTCGCTGTCTTTCCAAAGAAGCGTGACCCTGTTCCCTTCAACGAAATGTTCTCCGTAAACTCTCTGGATGTTCTTTCTGAGGGAATGGATTGTTCCGTCCGATTTCATATAGAATAATTGCCTAATTATCTTTTTCTGTCAATCCGCCCGGAGAAAAAACCGGGCTGCGACGCCCTGATTTTCCACTGTCATTCCAGTATGGATATTTCAACCGGAAATGAGCTAGAATATGAGGAACAGGTTTGTTACTGGAAGTCCCGGGTGAATATACATATAGAGAACGTCATGGAGATAGACTGCGTCTGCGATGCTCTGGTCCTTCCCGTTACCGAAGGTGACGCAAAGCTGTACGACAGTTTGGGCCCGTCCGTCGCAAAGGCTCTCAGAAAGGCGTCGTCGAAGGAATTCGGCGGCAAACGGAATGAAGTGCTTCTCATTCCTGCTCCCGAAGACATCCGGCCGGAAAGGATCCTTCTTGCCGGCCTCGGTGAAAAGAGAAAGGTTTCCGCCGAGGTGATGAGACAGGCCGGGGGGAAGGCCGCGGCATATCTGCGCGATATGGGGATGAAGAAGATCGCCGTCTCTACTTTTGTTTTTCCTCACCTTGATTTATTGCCGATGGATTTTGTAGAAGGCTCCGTGCTCGGGCTTTATACCTACGACAGGTATAAAGGCGAAAGGAAGAAAAAAAAGGTCAGCAGCATAATAATACTCGGAAGGCCTACGGACGAAGTCGAGGCGGACCTTGCATGGACGAAAACCATGACCTCCGCTGTCTGTTTTGCCAGGGACCTGGTGAATACCCCGTCGAATGATATGACGCCTTCGCAGCTTGCGAAGGAGGCCCTCTCCCTTAAGCGGAAGAACCTCTCGGTCAAGGTGCTCGAAAGAAAGGATGCTCTCAGGACCGGGATGGGCGCCTACCTGTCCGTCGCCAGAGGGTCCGGCGAGCCTCCGAAGTTTATTGTTCTTGAGTACGAGGGCTCCAGTGAAGCACCCGTAGTGCTTATAGGCAAGGCTATCACCTTCGACAGCGGCGGCATATCGTTGAAGCCGTCGGAGGGACTGGAGAAGATGAAGTACGATATGGCGGGAGGGGCCGCGATACTGGGAGTAATGAAGGCCGCCTCGGAGTCGAAGCTCCCTCTTCATCTGATAGGGATAGTCCCGGCCGCCGAGAACCTGCCCGGCGGGTCGGCATCGAAGCCGGGCGATGTGGTGAGGACGGCCTGCGGAACAAGCGTGGAAATAATAAATACCGACGCCGAGGGTCGCCTTGTCGTAGCCGACTCCATCTGTTACGCCAGGAGGTTCAAGCCCCGCGCGGTGATAGACATTGCAACGCTGACGGGGGCCTGCTCGGTTGCCCTTGGGAACGAGGCTATAGCAATGATGGGTAACGACCGCGAGCTTCTTGATGCATTCAGGAGGGCCGGTGAGTCCACTTATGAGAGGGTCTGGGAGATGCCGCTCTACGAAGAGTACGGGGAATATCTGAAGAGCGACATAGCGGACATCAGGAATGTGGGCGGCAGGAGCGGCTCGCTCGTGACAGCGGCATTTTTTTTGAGTCAGTTTGCGGGTGAGGTGCCATGGGTCCACCTCGACATAGCCGGCACGGC
>Ga0315550_1000197_pt1 | contig 36236 bp, 29 predicted proteins | sample SalMarSW160190MG_2_FD_203100 | JGI IMG/M metagenome (GOLD analysis project Ga0315550, IMG submission 203100) | Salt marsh sediment microbial communities from the Plum Island Ecosystem LTER, Massachusetts, United States - Salt Marsh Sediment SW1601-90 ...
GTCAGCCGTCGGCTCGAAAGCGACGACGTAGGCATCGTGGTGATCAACGATGTAGTGGGGGGACAGATGGCTACCGAGCATCTGCTGCGGGCCGGCCATAGGGCGATTGGTTTCCTCGCCGGGCCGCCGATTTCTGAAAGTGGTCGTGGGCGAGCCAAGGGCTACCGCGCTACGTTGGCCGCCGCCGGTGTGTCATTCAATCCCGGTTGGACGCGCCACTGCTTACCGACGGTGGAGGGTGGGCGAGAGATGGCGCGTGAAGTACTCACTGCTCATCCGGAACTCACCGCGTTTTTCTGCCACAACGATTTGATTGCAATTGGTGCTCTGCAGGCTTGTGCGGATCTGGGGCTAGCAGTCCCCGCTGACGTTGCCATCGTCGGCTATGACGATATCCCCCTGGCGGCTCTGGTTTCTCCGTCGCTGACGACCTGCCGTGTGCCTCGCTACGAGATGGGAGCTGAGGCTATGCGATTGTTATTGGAGAAAATCAGCGGCAGCTTGGAAGAAGGGTGCAGAGAAATCACCGTGCAGCCGGAGCTAGTTATTCGCGCCAGTGCGCCGTGAGTGAATGTTTTGCGGACCTGTATCGACCTGACAGGTCCGATGGGCCAGGCAAAATGATCAGGTCTTCTGGCAAGTGCCGGTGGCAACGAGGTTACAGAAGGGAGGAGGTGATAGGCGGCCCAAAAATCATGGATTTAGAAGCACGCAGGCTATCACTCCCTACATGACACAAAAGTGCAACCTGCGCGCAAAGGGTGTGGATGTATACTCCACAGATTGCAATTTACCAGGCTATTTCAAATAGTCAAGCTTAGTCAATCAAGGAGGAAAGCGAATGAGCAAGAAAAGAATAAGCCGGCGCGATTTCCTGCAGATGAGCGCCCTGACGGCTGCGGGAGCGGTTCTGGCTGGATGCTGCCCGCCCGAGGTTCAGACCGTCAAAGAGACGGTCGAGGTAGAGAAGGAAGTTGAGAAGGAAGTCGAGAAAGAGGTGCTGGTCACTATCGAGCCTGACATGTACACGGAGGCGCCCATGTTAGCAGATATGGGACTTCCGCCGGTGAAAGACCGTCTTCCCGAAAATCCCCTGATGGTCCTACCCGTCAAGTCGATAGGGCAGTATGGGGGCACCTGGCACCGGGCCTTCCTCGGCGTTGCGGACTTTCACGCCCTGGGACGACTCATCTACGAGTCCGTCCTGCGCTGGCCGCGCGACCCCAAGGATCCAATTCAGCCTGGTCTGGCCGAGATGTGGGAGTGGTCGGACGACGGCTTGGAGCTGACTCTCTACTTCCGTAAGGGGCTCAAGTGGTCCGACGGTGAGCCCTTCACCGTGGACGACATCACCTTTTGGTGGGAGGACATCGAGAACGACTCGGAGATCACGGCTAGCCCGCACATCGAGTGGCAGGCCGGTGGGGCTCCAATGGAACTGGAGAAGATAGACGATACCACCATCACGCTCAAGTTCGCCGGGCCTAACGGCTTGGCCGAGTCGGTGGGGTTGGCTTTCCACGGTTGCCAGTGGCCGCTGGGCTTTGAGCGCTTTGGCTTCTTCGCCCCCAGGCACTACCTGGAGGAGTTCCATCCCAAGCACAACACGGACGCGACCTACGAGCTTTTCGAAGAGAAGGCGTTCAACTTTAACACCGAGCTTCCGGTGATGTACGCCTGGAAGGTCGCGGATTGGGAAGCCGGGGCCACGGAGATGGTCGCCGAGCGCAATCCCTACTACTGGAAGGTGGACGTGGAGGGCAAGCAACTCCCCTACATCGATCGGATTCACTACACGCTGGTCGAGGGCGGCGAGGCCATCAATCTGATGGCCATCGCGGGTGATCTGGACATGCAGCACCGACGGATCAGCTTTGGCCAGTACACCGTCTACCAGGAGAATGCGGAGGCGGGCGACTACCGCCTGTTCTTGTGGAACACGGCGCAGGCTTCCACGATCACCCTCTTCCCCAATCAGAGCTATCCGGATGCCAAGTATCGCGAGCTGCTGCAGAATTTAAAGTTCCGCCAGGCCCTGTCGCTGGCCATAGACCGCGACTTGATCAACGAGGTCTCTTTCCTGGGGCAGGCCATCCCGCGCACCATCAGCGTCGTGCGTGATTCGCCTTTGTTCCAGGCGGACATCGAGAAATACTATGCCGAATACGATACGGAGACAGCCCAGACGTTGCTGGAAGAGATCGGCCTGGTGAAAGGCGCCGATGGCTTCTATACCTTCTCAGACGGTTCGCCGGTAGAGCTGATCATCGAGGGTACTGACGCCGTTTCGGGTGCCAGCATCGATGCTCTGGAACTGGTGGCTGCGAACTGGAACGACGCCGGGCTCAAGACGGTTCTGGAAACCATGTCGCGCGATATCTACTGGCCCAGGGCCAACAGCAACGAGGTTATGATCGCGACCTGGGAGACGGACCGCGGCCTGGTGCCGATGGTGGACCCAATCTACCAGTTCCCCTTCGACGAGCGCTCCTGGATGGGGCCGGCTTTTGGCACCTGGTACAAGTCTGGCGGCGAGCTAGGCGAGGAGCCGATACCTCTCTTCAAGGAGGTGCAGGACCTCTACGACGAGTACAAGGCTACTGTGGACCCTGATGAGCAAGTAAAAATTGGCAAGCAGATCGTCCGAAAAGCCACTGAGGGCCTGTTCACCATCGGCACGGTGGGCCAGCCGCCCGCCTTGACGGTGGTCAAGAACGGCTTCCATAACGTCATGGAGGAGCACACCTCTGACTGGCTCGTCTTCACACCGGGCACTATGGATCCGCCCCACTTCTGGATGGAGGAGTAGGTGTGGCAGAAGACCGATGCCTTTGCTGTAGAAAAGTAGCATAATAGGCAGTAGGCGGAGGTCATACTGGGCGAGGAGGGATCGGCAGAGATCCCTCCTCGCTCCAGACGGCGTGCTTTCCAGGTGATGTTAAGGAGTATCCGTTATGCTAGCTTATATGGGGAGACGAATTCTGGGAATGGTTCCCACGCTCGTCATTGTGTCCATCGTCACTTTCATTATCATCCAGTTGCCGCCGGGCGATTTCTTCACCACGCGGGCGATCGAGGCGGCTATGAGCGGCGGCGGGCAGGATAAAGAGACGGTCAAAAAGATGCAGGAGCGATATGGCCTGGATAAGCCGCTATACGTGCAGTACTGGCGATGGGTTTCCGGCTTCCCTCGTGGGGACTTTGGGTATTCTCTCGAATGGAACAGTCCGGTTCTGCCCATTGTGCTTGGACGAATGGGTTACACCATCCAGGTAGGTGGGCTGTCGCTGCTTTTCATGATGGGGGTTGCCGTGCCCATTGGCATCTATTCGGCCACGCATCAGTATTCTTTTGGTGATCATGCACTTTCCTTGGTGGGATTTCTGGGACTATCGTTGCCCGGCTTCTTGTTGGCGTTGCTGTGGATGTTCTTGGGTATTATTGTCCTACGTATTCCTGTCGGGGGAGAGATATCTCTGAAAATGGCGGAGCAGCCTTGGAGCCTGGCCAAGCTGCTGGATTATCTGAATCACCTCTGGCCGCCAGCGGTCATCCTTGGTCTAGCGAGCACGGCCCAGCTCCAGCGCATCATGCGGGGTAACTTGCTGGACGTGATGGGACAGCAATACATCACCACTGCGCGGGCTAAAGGGCTCAAGGAACGAAAAGTGGTCAACAAGTACGCTGTGCGGGTAGCCATCAATCCCCTGATCAGCGTGATGGCCATGGAGGTCCCCAAGATCATTTCAGAATCTACCATCGTGGGCATCGTCATGTCGGTCCCAACCACTGGTCCTCTTTTGCTGCGCTCCCTACTTACCCAGGACATGTACCTGGCCGGGACCTTTTTGCTCTTTATGACTTTGTTGTTGATGATATCCAACCTACTGGCCGACATCGCCCTCGCGTGGGCCGACCCAAGGATTGTGTACACATGAGCGATTTAACAACCAAGTCAGAGGAACTGTTCGAGCTGTACGAGGGGCTGGGCGACGCAAGTGAGGACCTGGAGCCGGAAGATCAGACCAGCCAGAAATCTCTCGAGTCCATCTACGCCCTTTCACAATGGCAACTGATGTGGCGCAAGTTCATTCGCAACAAGGTGGCCATCCTAGGAGGAATCGTGGTCTTGCTTTACTACCTAGGCGGGCTCTTCGCCGGCTTTGTGGCCCCATATACCCTCTCCACACGGTTCATCAAGTACATCCACATGCCCCCTCAGCGTATTCGTTTCTTCAACGACGGAAAGTTTCAGCCGTTTGTCTGCGACCTTGACCTGACCATTGACGAGAACTTGCGCAAGACTTATACGCCGGACTGTGAAAAGAGAATTCCCCTCGAGTTCTTCTCCCACGGCGAATCCTACAAGCTTCTTGGATTGATCGACACCGACGTACACCTGTTCCAGGCGCCGGGAGGGATCGTCTCGCTCTTGGGCACTGACCGACAGGGGCGCGACATGTTTTCCCGCGTTCTCTACGGCAGCCAGGTCTCGTTGACCATTGGGCTACTGGGCGTGGCTTTTAGCCTGACCTTTGGATCGGTGCTGGGTGTTGCCTCGGGCTACTACGGCGGTTGGATTGACGACCTCATCCAGCGGTTGATCGAGTTGGTGCGTGCCTTTCCTGCAATTCCCCTGTGGATGGCTTTATCGGCCGCAGTGCCCCCGCACTGGCCACCACTGAGGACCTACTTTGCCGTGACCATTATCCTGTCCGTAATCGGCTGGACCTGGTTGGCCCGTCAACTGCGGGGGAAGGTGTTGGCCTTGCGCGACGAGGATTTCGTCCTGGCGGCGAAACTTGCCGGGGCAAGTGATGTGCGGATCATCTTCAGACATCTCATTCCGGCGACCTTTGGCCACATTATCGTCGTCTCGACGCTGGCCATGCCGTCCATGATTCTGGCAGAGACTGCACTGAGTTTCCTGGGGCTGGGACTGCGCCCGCCGATCACCAGTTGGGGCGTGCTGCTCAAGGAAGTCCAGAATATTCAGTCTATAGCACTCTATCCTTGGGTGTTTACTCCGGCGCTTGCTATCGCCATCGCGATCCTCGCCTTCAACTTCTTGGGCGATGGTTTGCGTGACGCCGCTGATCCTTATACGGTGTAGATATGGTATCAAATAATCAGCACTACATTGTTCAAGTGGAGAATCTGAAGACGTACTTCCACACCCTGGACGGGGTGGTTCGGGCGGTGGATGGTGTGTCTTTGGAGATTAAGCCTGGCGAGACGCTTGGCTTGGTTGGTGAGTCGGGGTGTGGGAAGAGTGTGACGGCTTTCTCGATTCTCCGTTTGCTCCCCCCAAAGACGAGTCGAATCGTTCAAGGCAGTATTTTCTACGATCGGGGAGATGGCAACCCCGCGTTTGATCTGACCACCGTCGATCCAAACGGAGATCTCATTCGCAGTATCCGGGGAAACGAGATTGCCATGATCTTTCAGGAACCACTGACTTCCCTCTCGCCGGTGCACACAGTCGGCAACCAGATCATTGAGGCGATTCAGTTGCACCGTGGCCTCGATGACAGGGGGGCTCGCCTGGAGGCGATTTCCTGGCTCAGGATGGCCGGCATGGGCATTCGCGGGGCCGATCAGATCATCGATGAGTACCCTCACCGTCTGTCTGGAGGACAGCGGCAGCGGGCCATGATCGCCATGGCGCTCTCGTGCAACCCCCAGCTTCTCATCGCCGATGAGCCTACCACGGCCCTTGATGTCACCATCCAGGCACAGATCCTGGAGTTGATGAAAAACCTCCAGGATCAGCTCGGTATGGCGATTTTGATGATCACTCATAACCTGGGGGTAATTGCCGAGGTGTGCGAACGGGTGGCGGTGATGTACATGGGCAGGATCGTGGAAACCGGCGACGCGCGCACTATCTTTCACGATCCACTCCACCCGTACACCGTGGGTCTTATGCACTCTATCCCGCGCTTGGGACGTCGGGTGAAGGCGCGCCTTACCCCCATCCCTGGCAGCGTTCCAGATCCTTATTCGGTGCCGGTGGGATGTGCGTTCTTGCCACGTTGTCCCGTTTCCAAGAAGGATGCCTGTAGTCAAGAGCAGGAGATGCCGCTGATCGAGGTAGAGCCGGGCCATTACGTGCGTTGTCTGCTCTACACGTAGCTAAAGAAATCTTGCAAGAGGCGATATGGAATCTAAAGCACCGGTCCTACTAGAAGTCAAGAATCTGAAAAAGTATTTCCCTGTCAGAAAGGGCTTTTTCCGCAAAGTCGTCGGGCAGATTCGCGCCGTGGACGGGGTGAACTTTTTCATCCGCGAGGGCGAGACCCTGGGGTTAGTGGGAGAGTCGGGCTGCGGCAAGACGACCACCGGCCGGACCATTCTGCGCGCCTACAAACCGACCGCTGGTGAGGCCTGGTTCCGCCGGAATGGGGAGATGGTGAGTATCTTTCAGGTTCCCAAGCGTGAGATGAAGGCCCTGCGGCGCGAGATGCAGATCATCTTCCAGGATCCGTTTTCCTCGCTCAACCCTAGGATGACGGTGATGGACATTGTCAGCGAGCCGCTGCGCATCCACGGTATCGCCTCGGGCGGGGAGCTGCAGACGATGGTGCGCGAGCTTTTGGAGGCCGTGGGCCTGCGGGCGCAGCACATGAATCGCTATCCCTACGCCTTCAGCGGTGGGCAGCGGCAGCGCATCGGCGTCGCCCGCGCCCTGGCCCTGCGGCCCAAGCTCATCATATGTGACGAGCCGGTCTCGGCCCTGGACGTCTCCGTCCAGGCGCAGACGCTCAACCTGCTCGAGGATCTGCAGAAAGACTTTGGGCTGACGTATCTCTTTATCGCCCACGACCTCTCCGTCGTGGAGCACATCAGTAGCCGCGTGGCCGTGATGTACCTGGGTGTTATCGTCGAGCTGGCCTCGGCGGAGGAGTTATACGACAACCCGCTGCACCCGTACACCGAAGCGCTGCTCTCGGCGGTCCCCCGGTCTGACCCAGATCACGTGTCCCAGCGGATCGTGCTGGAGGGGGACGTCCCCAGCTCGGCAAAACCGCCGTCGGGTTGCAAGTTCCATCCGCGGTGCCGCTACGCTCAAGATATCTGCCGCTCCCAGGCTCCAGAGTGGCGTGAGTTGAGCGACGATCACTGGGTGGCCTGCCACCGGGCGGACGAGTTGAGCTTGGCGGGCATCGATTATGACTGATCTATATTGGTGGTGGAGCAGCTACGGCACGAGGTACAAGGCGCGATGATCTCCCCACCGAGTTTTCTCGAGGCAGAACTGTGTCGCATACACCGTCTTCTCACGCCGATTCACGGGCCGCTCTGGCGGATTCGCTGGAGCGGCTCTGCCGCTACCATCAGGCGCTGGGCAATCTGTTCCTTACCGTCGCAGAGGGAACCCGCTACCAACTGACCGAAAACGACAACTGGCTCACCGGATTCTGGACCGGCTTGTTGTGTTGGCGTACGCTGCGACGGGCGACGACCACTTGCGCGATCACGCCCAGACGTTTTTGCCCAGTTTCGGAGGGTGGCTCGACAAACGGGTTCACGTTACCCACGCCTTGGGAATTCACTTCATCCTCAGTGCCAGAACCCAGTGGCAAATCGCTGAGAAAGCCCGGCAGTTGGCCCTGCGGGCGGCGCTGGATCACGCCGAGACGAGCCTGCACACCTCATCCGTCGCTTGCTGCGTCGAGACCCAGCCCGAGGCCCAGAGGCTCCTGTGCTGCGAGACCTATCACGCGCACAAAGGGCTGGGGGGGAGGCTTATTTCATCTGTGGTGATTATTTTTCCGAGGCCCTGCTGGCGCTCGATGGAGAGGCGCTGGATTCTTGGGGTCCCCATAGACCTTGAGGAGGTGAGAAATGGAATACTTTGCATCGCTGGAGGCAGAACAGGGGTTGAACGCCCTGCCGTATAACCCGTGCAACCTGCTGGGTTTTGACCTGCTGGTGCTGCCCGATGGGGAGCAGTTTAGCGCCCAGACGGGCGGACGCGAGGTTCTGGCGGTGGTCCTGGGTGGCAGGGCCACTTTCGACGTGGGCGGGAAGCGCTTCGATCATGTCGGCGGGCGGCCCAACGTCTTTGCCGGCAAGCCGCACTCGGTCTATCTGCCGGCGGGCGTCGAGTACACCATTGCCGCCGAGGGGCCGGTGCGGATCGGCCTGACCAGCGCGCCCAGCGACCTGGAGGTAGAGCCGTACGTCATCGCCCCGGCCCAGGTGACCACCGGCGTGTGGGGGGCGGCCAATTTCAAGCGCTACTTTCACCAGATCCTGACCCTGGCCGGGCAGCCTGACCTGCCCGCACGGCGGCTCATCGTGGGGGAGACCTTTACCCCAAGCGGCAACTGGTCCACCTACCCGCCGCACCGGCACGAGGTGGACGACCTGCCCCGCGAGGCTTTTATGGAGGAGATGTATTACTTCAAGGTCAGCCCGCCAGAGGGTTTTGGCATCTGTCGCTACTACAACGACCAGGGGGTCGAGGAGAACTTTACCGTACGTGACAATACCATCATGATGGTGCCCGTTGGTTACCACACGGTCGTCAGCGCGCCGGGTTACACGACCTACTACCTGTGGTTCCTGGCCGGCGAGCACCGCATCCAGGCAACGGCCGGAGATCCGGACTTGGATTGGGTGGGCAAGACCGTTTCGATGCTGCGAGAACTAGGACACTGATTGAGAAGAGGAGGCAAGATGGGCATACTGGATTCGTTTCGATTGGACGGGAAGGTGGCCCTGGTCACCGGCGCAGGCCGTGGGCTGGGGCAGGCGATGGCGCTGGGGCTGACCGAGGCAGGTGCAGAGGTCGCAGGCCTGGATATCATTTCGCTGGAGGAGACGCAGGAGCTAGTGGAAGGACTTGGCAGGCGGTTCCTGGCAGTGGAATGCAATCTGCATGACGCCAGCGTGAGCGAGCTCAACGAAGTGACGAGAGGGATAGTCCGGGAGATGGGGGGCCTGGACACCCTGGTCAACAACGCCGGCATCATCCGCCGGGCACCCGCGCTGGAGTTCAGCGAGGAGTACTGGGACGACGTGCTCCAGATCAATCTCAAGGCGCTGTTCTTTCTCTCCCAGGCCGCGGGCCGGGTGATGGCGGAGCAGGGGCATGGCAAGATCATCAACGTCGCCTCGATGCTCTCGTTCCAGGGGGGGATTCTGGTGCCCTCGTACACGGCGGCCAAGAGCGGCGTGGCCGGGCTGACGCGCGCGTTGGCCAACGAGTGGGCCAGCAAGGGGATTAACGTCAACGCTATTGCGCCGGGATATATGGCCACCGACAACACCGCACCTCTGCGTGCCGACCCGCAGCGGAGCCAGGCCATTCTAGACCGCATCCCGGCCGGGCGCTGGGGCACTCCTGCTGATCTGAAGGGCACGGTCGTGTTCTTGGCCTCGGCGGCCTCCGATTACATGCACGGGGCCATCGTGCCGGTAGACGGCGGCTGGCTGACGCGGTAGGGGGAGACGTTCCGAAGATCAGGAGGAGCGCTTGCAGTTCGCCCGGCAGATCGGTGCGGGCGGTGCCAGCATCTGGGCTTTGGCGTGTGCGGGATATGACGAGCGCTGCTGCCTCACCGTAGGCGACATGCGTGGAATGCGCGCTAGCCGGGCTTGGCAGGTGGGGTACATCCGGAGGGGGGGCAGGCGTTGGAAATACAGGATAGGCAGCATGGTCGGTCAAACGTGGCGTTCAGAGATTCGCGAGTTCAAGGACGATAAAACCGGGCGCACCATCAGGCAGTTGACGGCGATGGGCAACAATGTGCATCTCTATTTCACCGAGAACTCGTTCGACGCGGAAAAGGACAAGATCATCATTCGCTCCGACCGGGCCTCTGGTGCGGGCAAGGCCCCGCACGAGGGGCCTTGCTACAATCTCTTTCGCATGGATCTCGCAACCGGCGAGATCGTGCAGTTGACCGACGAGCGGGAATCCGTACGTGGCGTGACCAAGACGCCCGATAGCCGCATCGTCGTCTACTGCACGGGAAAGGCGATCGAAAAGCTCGATACCGAGTCCGGTGAGACGTTGACCGTCTACGAAGAGAGTGGGAACTATACCGTAGGCTCGCCCTCTATCAGCGCCAACCGGCGCTACATCGCCTTCTGCCGGAACGAGCGCGTCGAGGTGCCGCGCGGGCCGAACTATTCGGGTTTCAAAGACCGCTACTATCTGGTCAAGGATGGCCGCATCACCCTGGCGTATCTCGATGGCTCCGGCTGGTTTGACGTGTTCAGGGACACCCATCAGTTGGGACATTTTCAGTTCTGCCCTGTGGATAGCACGCTGGCCACCTTTTGCCACGAGGGGCCTTGGCACCTGGTCACTCAGCGCATCTGGCTGCTCGATTTTGTCTCTCGCCAGGTCTGGCCCTGTTTTCGCCAGCAGGAGCAGGACTCGGTGGGGCACGAGTTCTGGACGCTTGAGAGGTACATCTTTTTCGACGACCGCGGGCCGGGTCACGACGGCACCATCACCTCCGAGCGCACGCAGGCCGTCGCCACCGACGTGGCGGTCAAGCAGGAGACGATGGTCCCCTTCGTCGGGCTGGCGGACCGCGCGGGCAACGTGGTCAGGCGTATTGATATGCCCTACTACTGCAACCACTATCACGCCAACCCGGATCACACGCTGCTGGTCGGCGACGACGTGGACGACCTGGTGCTGATCGACATCTCTGGCGATAAGGCGGAGCTTGAGACCCTGTGCTATCACGGGACCTCGTGGCACACTCAGACGGCCCATTGCCATCCCACCTGGAGCTGGGACGGCAGTCGGATTCTGTACGCTTCCGACCGCGGCGGGCGGGTGAATCTGTACCTGGTTGAACCATAGGAGATGCACCTTGATTATCGATGCCGACACCCACATTTCTCCCATGGGAGAGGACGACAGGGCGATCACCATCGACGATCTGCTGCGCCGCATGGACCGCGCTGGTGTCGCCAAGGCATTGACCTGGCTGCGCCCGCCCTACATGCGCGAGATTGCCACATCCAATGCCTACGTCTACCAGGCGACGCAACAACACCCGGATCGAATCCTCGGCTTCGGCTGGGCCGATCCGCGCCTGGGCCTGGACGAGGCGAAGGCCGCCGTCAAGCGCTGCGTCGAGGAGTACGGCTTTTACGGGGTCAAGCTGAACGGTGCCCAGAACAGCTACTACATCGATGACCCGCAGCTTGCGCTGCCCATCGTCGAAGAGATCGCCAAGACCGGCAAGCTGCTGGCTTTCCACGTCGGCGCGGACGCCTTCGAGGCTACGCATCCGTTCCGCGTGGCCAAGATCGCCAGGATGTACCCCGGGGTGCAGATCCTGATGGTCCACATGGGGGGCGTCGGCTATGCCGATCTCTCCAACGCCGCCATCGAGATGGCGCAGGAGTGCCCGAATCTGACGTTGATCGGCAGCGCTGTGCGGGCCGTGGCCGTTCTCAAGGCCATCCACACGCTGGGCGCCGACCGCGTCTGCTTTGGCAGCGATACACCGTTCGCGCTGATGCACGTCGAGGTGGCCAAGTACGAGGCGCTCTTGGAGGGCGAGGTCACTCCGGCGGAGAGGCAGTTGGTCATGGCCGGCAACATCGCCCGACTCGTGGGGTTGGAGCTGGCCTAGCATAGGTATTGCCCAAGCCGGGCGAGGAAGGACGAGATGAAAGCGGGTATTCTGACCAACGATCGAGAGATTCACTTAGGCGACGCGCCCGACCCGCGCATCGGGCCGGACGAGGTGCTGGTGCGGACCGGTTACGCCGGTATCTGCGGCACCGACCTGCACATCTACCGGGGCGAGTTTCACGACCGGGTCGCGTTCCCCGCCATCCTGGGGCACGAGTTTGGCGGCGTGATCCAGGAGGTGGGCCGGGACGTGGTGGGCTACAGCGTCAGCGACCGGGTGGTGGTCGATCCCATCATCTCCTGCCACCGGTGTCCAGCATGTCTTTCGGGGCACATCAACGCCTGCCGCACGCTCAAGCTGCTGGGCGTCGACCTAGACGGCGGGTTCGGGCAGTATGTCGTCACGCCGTCGAGCCACCTGTACCCGCTGCCCGATGCCATTCCCATGACCTACGCGCCGATGGTCGAGATGTACGGCCTGGGGCACCACATCCTGTGGCGCGGGCAGGTGCAGCCGGGAGAGATTGTCGCCATCCTGGGTGCGGGCAAGCTGGGACTCTCGATCCTCGACGTCCTGTGCCACAGCGCCGGCCCGGCGATGACCATCGTCGCTGACCTGCAGCCCTACCGGCTGGAGACGGCGCGCAAGCTGGGCGCAGACGTCACCATCGACGTCGCCCAGGAGGACCCGGTCGAGCGCGTGATGGAGGCCACCCACGGCGCGGGCGCGGACTGTGTGATCGAGGCGGTGGGGCACTATCACTTGCTGGAGGGCCGGGAAGCGCCGCTGGCCCAGGCGGTCAAGATGGTGCGCGCAGCCGGGCGGATCGTGACGGCAGGGTTGGGCGAGCAGCTGTCGGCGGTGCATTTCAAGACCCTGGTGCTCAAGGAGGCGCACATCATCGCCTCGCGCGTGACGCTGGGTGAGTTCCCGCGCGCTATCCGGCTGATGGAGAAGGGGTTGTTGCACCCGGAGTTGTTGGTCACCGACCGGTTGGCGATGCGGGACGTGGCCGCCGCGTTCGAGAAGGTGGATCAGGAGGACCCGGCCACCATCAAGGTCGTTTTGGACGTGCAAGCAGTGTAGGGAGAAGATTACAATGGCAAAGAAACGCTATGTACAAGTGGGGGTTGGCAGCCGGTCGATGATGTACTCGGTAGTTATCACCGAGCACTTTGCCGATCATGCTGAGCTCGTGGGCCTCTGTGACTCTAACGCGGGCCGTCTGCAGTTGCGCGCCGACTGGGCGCATGAGCATGGCGTCGAGGTGCCGGCCTACAGCGACGATCAGTTCGACCAGATGATCGCCGAGACCAAGCCGGACGTAGTGATCGTGACCACCAAGGATTCGGCGCACGACGATTACATCTGCCGGGCGATGGAGTTGGGCTGCGACGTGATGACCGAAAAGCCCATGACCACCGACGAGCACAAGTGCCAGCGCATCATCGATACGCAGAAGGAAACGGGGCGCGAATGCAAGGTCACCTTCAATTACCGCTACGCGCCGCCGCGCACGCAGGTCAAGGACCTGCTCATGTCGGGCGTGATCGGCAACGTCTTTTCGGTCGATTTTCATTGGCTGCTCGATACCAAGCACGGTGCCGATTACTTTCGCCGCTGGCACCGCAACAAGCGCAACTCCGGCGGTCTCATGGTGCACAAGGCCACGCATCACTTTGACCTGGTGAATTGGTGGCTTTCGACGGTTCCCGAGGTAGTTTACGCTACTGGGACGCGTAACTTTTACACGCCGGAGATGGCGGAACGGTACGGGCTCACCGAGCGAGGAGAGCGTTGCTTGGGTTGTCCTGAAGCCGAGAGATGTCCGTTCTATATGGACATGCGTGCTTTTCCGGGGCTCAGGGATATGTATTTGGAGAATGAGCAGTATGACGGCTACTACCGCGACAGGTGTGTCTTTAGCGCCGAGATCGACATCGAAGACACGATGGCCGTGACCGTGACCTATCGCAGCAGAGCGCAGATGAGCTACTCGCTACACGCGTTTATGCCCTGGGAGGGATACACCGTCGCCTTCAACGGCTCCAAGGGTCGTCTCGAGCACATCTGCATGGAGACTGCGTATTTTAGCGGTGATGGCACCGTGCCCGGCGAGTTGCGGCCCGAAGGTACCAAGATCAAGGTCTTTCCACATTTTCGCAGCGGCTATGAAGTCGAGGTCTGGCAGAGCAAGGGTGGCCACGGCGGAGCCGATCCGGTGATGCTCCAGCATCTTTTCGATCCCAATGCCCCCGAGGATAAGTACCTGCGCGCTGCCGACCAGCGGGCTGGGGCCTGGTCGATCCTGACGGGCGTTGCGGCCAATCGCTCGATGGAGCGCGGGCAGCCCGTGCGGATCGACGATCTCGTTCACGGCCTGGAGGAACCCGATTGTCCACCGATGCCATCGCCGACGGAGCCGCTCGAACTGCCGGGGAAGGTCGATGCACTTCCTCCATGGCTGAAGAGGTAGCAAGGAGGCGTGTATGAAATATCGTGAACTGGGTCGAACCGACATCGAGGTCTCTGTAGTGGCGATGGGCTGCTGGGCCATCGCCGGGGGCTGGACGTGGGGGCCACAGGATGAGGCCGACTCCATCGCCACGATCCACGCGGCGCTGGACGCGGGGGTCAATTTTTTCGACACTGCTGAAGGGTATGGAGGAGGGTATTCCGAGGAGGTGCTGGGCCGGGCGCTGAAGGGCCGTCGCCACGAGGCTGTGATCGCTACCAAGGTGAGCCGGAGCAACCTGTCGCCCGATGACGTGCTACAGGCCTGTGAGGGCAGCCTGCGGTGCCTGCAAACCGACGTCATCGACCTGTACCAGATTCATTGGCCCAGTCGCACCGTGCCCCTGGATGAGACGATGGCGGCGCTGCAAAAGCTGCACGATCAGGGCAAGGTACGCGCTATCGGCGTGTGCAACTTTGGCGCGGGGGATCTCCCTGACCTGCTCGATATCGGATGGGTGGAGACGAACCAATTGCCCTACAGCCTGCTCTGGCGCGCCATCGAGTACGAGATTCAGCCCCAGTGCGTCGAGGCGGGTGTGGGCATCCTGTGCTACAGTCCGCTGATGCAGGGGCTCCTGACCGGCAAGTATGCTACGCCCGACGAGGTGCCCGAGGGCCGGGCGCGCATACGCCTCTTTTCAGGGGATCGCCCCGGATCCCGTCACGGCGAAGCAGGCTGCGAGACAGAGGCGTTCGCCGCCGTCAAGGAGATTGGCCGCATCAGCGGGGAGGTCAGCGAACCGATGGCCAAAGTCGCTGTAGCGTGGCTGCTGGCCCAACCTGGGGTAAACGCGGTACTTGCCGGAGCGCGCAAGCCAGATCAGATCGAGCAGACGGCCCAGGCAGCCGATCTGGAGCTGTCCTCCGAGGTCGTCGACCGGTTGACCGAGGCGACGGATGCGGTCAAGCGCATTCTGGGACCGAACCCGGATATGTGGCAGATGGAGAGCCGATTTCGATGATGGAAGGAGTATAGAGATGGATACACCTTGGGAACTCTTTAAGCAAGCGGCGCGGCTGGAGGAGCCGGAGCGGATCCCCGTGGGTCTGATCGTCGATAGCCCGTGGCTGCCCGGCTACGCGGGCATCGACACGCGGGATTATTTTCTCTTTCCCGAAAAGTGGTTGGATATCAACTTGGGGTTGCTGGAGCGCTTTCCCGATGTGGCCTGGATTCCCGGCTTTTGGGTGGAGTACGGCATGGCAGCCGAGCCTTCGGCGTTCGGCACCAAGATGCGTTTTTACACCGACCGGCCGCCCTCCATCGAGCCCCTGGTGCCCGACCTGGCCTTTTGGGCGCAGGCGAAACCGATCAACCCGCAGGAAGACGGGCTGATGCCCCTGGTGCTGCGCCTCTACGAGACGATGGACGAGCGCTTGCAGGCGCAGGGGTTGGCTATCCGGATGGTCTGTGCCCGCGGGCCGATGACGGCGGCTTCCTGGTTGGTGGGGATGACGCCCCTGATGATGGCGCTGGCCACTGAGCCGGAAAGGACGTCCAAGCTCCTGGACACGGTGACCACATCCATCATCCGCTGGCTGCGCGCTCAGCTGGACGTGCTGCGCGAACCGGAGGGCATCATGCTGTTGGACGACCTGGTGGGTATGGTTTCGCCGCAGCACTATGAAGAGATGATCCACCCTCATCTGCGGCGCATCTTTGACGCGTTCGACGGCCTGATCCGCGTCTATCATAACGACACCCCCTGCCCGCATCTGCTGGAGAGCCTGGCCGAGGCCAATTTCGAGGTGTTCAACTTTAGTCACAAGGTGGACGCTGCTGAGGTAAAGGCCAAGATGGGGCATCGCGTGGCGCTGATGGGCAACGTGCCTCCGCTGGACTTGGGCGTGCGCGGGACACCCGCGGAAGTAGCGCAGTGGGCAAAAGAGTGTTTGGATAAGGGGGCTCCGGGAGGGGGGATGATCCTCTCCTTCGGCGGCGGCGTGTCGCCGGGAACGCTTCCTGAAAACATCGACGCCCTGGTAGCGGCCGCCCGGCGGTGGCCTTCAAAAGGGTAGTATCGGATTTTTCATTGAGGAGGACAGACTTTGAGTATTGAAGCGATCTATGCCGCGGTTCTCGATGGCGACGAAGCTGCCACAAAGGCCGAGGTACAGGCTACCCTGGAGGCGGGCGTCTCGGCGGCCGATATTCTATACCAGGGCTCCATCGCAGCCATGACCGAGGTGGGCCGCTTGTTCGAAGAAGGCGAAAAGTTCGTGCCCGAGATGCTCATCTCTGCACGCGCGATGAAAGCGGGGCTGGCGATTTTGCGGCCGCATTTGGTGGATGCCGGCATCGAGCCGGTGGGCAAGGTTGTCCTGGGCACGGTCAAGGGAGACCTCCACGATATCGGCAAGAACTTGGTGGGCATGATGCTGGAGGGCGTTGGTTTCGAGGTGATCGACCTGGGCGTGGACGTGACGCCCGAAGGGTTCGTGGAGGCGGTAGAGGCGCACCGACCCGATTTCGTCGGGTTGAGCGCGCTGCTGACCACCACCATGCCCGGCATGCGGGCGACGGTCGAGGCGTTGCAGGAGGCCGGATTGCGCGACCGGGTGATGGTCATGGTAGGAGGCGCGCCGGTGACGCAGTCTTTCGCCGAGGATATCGGCGCCGATCTCTACGCTCCTGATGCTTCTGCCGCTGCCGGCCGGGCCAAGACGTTGTTGGCGGCAGATTGAGACTTGTGGTAGACTTGACTATGGAGACGGTTCTACGGGGAAAAAACAGTACCGTTCGCATCAGCCCAGAACTGCCGACAGTGATCATCGGTGAGCGCATCAACCCCACCGGCAAGAAAAAGCTGGCGCGGGCGCTTTCGGCGGGTGATCTATCGCTCGTGCGGGAGATGGCGCAGGCGCAGGTGGAGGCCGGTGCTGCCGTGCTCGACGTGAACGTCGGCGCAGCAGGCGTGGACGAGGTGGCGCTGCTGCCCCGCGCCGTCGAAGCGGTGTTCGATGTGGTGGACGTGCCGGTGTGCGTCGATACGCTCGATCCACAGGCGCTGGCGGCTGCGCTGGCCATTTGCCCGGGCAAGCCGCTGGTCAACTCGGTCAACGGGGAGGAGGAAAAGCTGGCGGCGGTGCTGCCGCTGGTGGCGGAGCGCGGTGCCGCCGTGATCGGCCTGTTGATGGATGACGATGGCATCCCGCCCACGCCGGAGCAGCGCCTGGCGGTGGCCCACAATATCCGTGACCGTGCCGCCGCGCTGGGTATCCCGGCCGAGGACATCATCTTTGACCCGCTGGTGTTGGCCGTGGGGACCGAGCCCCAGGCTGGGCGGGTTGCGCTGGAGACCATCCGCCTTCTGCAGGCCGAGCTGGATGCCAACATTACGGCGGGGGCCAGCAATGTCTCCTTTGGCATGCCGGAGCGCGACCTGCTGAACCGGGCGTTCATGGCCATGGCGATCGCGTGCGGGGTTAACTGCCCCATCAGCCATCCGGCGCTCCTTTGCGATACGATCCTGGCCGCCGATGTGCTGCTGGGCCGGGACGAATATGGGATGCGGTACATCAAGGCCTGCCGGGCGCGGAAAGGTTGAGAGAGGAAGAAAAGGAAGGAGAGCTTGGTGATTCATTCGACATGGCAACTTGACCCGGATCGATTCTTCGATCCCGACCCGGCGCAGCGACGCGTGGCGCGGGAGCTGTACGACGGGGTGAAGGACCTGCCCATCGTCAGCCCGCACGGCCACGTGGATCCCAGATTGTTCGTGGACGAGGACGCCACCTTTGGTACGCCCGCCGATCTACTCATCATCCCCGATCATTACGTCTTTCGCATGCTGTACTCGCAGGGGATACCGCTGGAGGACCTGGGCGTTCTCCGCGTCGATGGCGGGCCGGTGGAGCGGGACCATCGCAAGATTTGGCAGATTTTCGCCGATAACTTTTATCTCTTCCGTGGCACGCCCAGCGGCATCTGGCTGACCCACGAGCTGATCGAGATGTTCGGCGTCGAGCAAAAACTGGACGGCGAGACGGCCCAGGCGATCTATGACCAGGTCGCGGAAAAGCTGGCCCGCCCCGAGTTCCGCCCGCGAGCGCTGTTCGAGCGGTTCAATATCGAGGTGCTATCCACCACCGACGCCGCTACCGATATGCTTGAGGTTCACAAGACGATCCGCGAATCGGGGTGGGGGGGCGACATCCGGCCCGCTTTCCGCCCCGACGGGGTGGTCAATCTGCTGCGCGAGGGCTGGCGGGAAAACGTCGACAAGCTGAACGAGGTCAGCGGCATCGACGTGACTTCCTACGCCGCTTTCGTCCGGGCGCTGGAGCAGCGGCGCGCGTTCTTCAAATCGATGGGGGCCATGTCCACTGACCACGCTGCCATCTCGGCCTATACGGTGGAGCTCTCGGAGGCTGAAGCAAACGCGATCTTTCAGCGCGCGCTGCGCGGCGAGGCCACTGAGGACGATGCCCGGCGCTTTACCGCGCACATGATCATGGAGTTTGCGCGGATGAGCATCGAGGATGGACTGACGATGCAGTTCCACGTCGGCTCGGTGCGCGATCACAACCGGGGCATCGTTGAGCGCTTTGGGCGCGATATGGGCTGTGACATACCGACGACGAGCGAGTTCACCCACAATCTACGGCCGCTGCTCAACAAATATGGCAACGACCCACGGCTGACGCTCGTTGTCTTTACCCTGGACGAATCGACCTACGCTCGCGAGCTGGCCCCGTTGGCCGGCCACTACCCGGCGCTGTGCATCGGTCCACCCTGGTGGTTCCACGACAGCCTGAACGGGATACGGCGCTATTTTGATCGGGTGATGGAGACGGCCGGGGTGCACAACACTGCTGGATTCAACGACGACACGCGCGCTTTTCCCTCTATCCCGGCACGCCACGACGTGTGGCGCCGCGCCAGCGCCAATTGGGTGGCCGGATTGGTGGTGCGCGGCGTCGTGGACGAGCAAGACGCTCAGGAGATGATCCTCGACCTGGCCTACCGTCTGGCCAAGCAGGCGTACAAGCTGGACTAGGATAGCTTCATCCGGTATTCGCGCTTTCCATGGCGTGATTTGGAAATCGCGGCTACTTGTTTGAGCAGACGTGCTAGCCATGAATGAGAGGGAGCGGTTCTGTGCAGCTTTACTCTTTAACAAACCGGACAAGGTCCCTTTAGCGCCCGGCTCGCCGCGCGAATCGACCCTGGCAGCCTGGCATCAGCAGGGGTTGCCCGAGGGCGTCGCCTGGTACGAGTACCTGATGGGGGTGCTGGGCATCCCATACGAACCTTGCACGCGGCCACGGGTCGATCTAGGCGTCGATTTCAAGATGATCCCCATCTTTGAGGAAAAGGTGCTGGAGCACCGCAACGGTCACTACGTCGTCCAAGATTGGATGGGGGCCATCACAGAGATATTGGACCGGTACGACTACACCTACATCCGCAGCGCCAAGGACTTTGTCACGCGCAAGTGGCATCGTTTCCCGGTGCAGACCAGGCGGGATTGGGAGGAGAGGATCAAGTGGCGCTACGATCCGCACCATCCCCGGCGCTTTCCGGCGGATTTCGAGGCGCGCTGCGACGCGCTGCGCGAACGGGATTACGCCCTGCGCCTCACGGTCAACGGGCCGTTCTGGCAACTGCGCGAGTGGTGCGGCCTGGAGAATCTCTGCGTGTTAATGATCGACGATCCGGCCTTTGTGCAGGAGATGGTCGATTTGTGGGCCGATTTCGTGCTGCAGACGTTGGAGCCTATCCTGGCGCGGGTGGAATTGGACTTTGTCCAGGTGGGGGAAGACATGGCCTACAAGATGCACAGTATGATCTCCCCGGCGATGGTGCGGCGCTTTCTGCTGCCCGTTTGGAAAAAGTGGGTGGATGCAGTCAAAGGCAGCGACTGCCCCATCGTCTCGATGGATTCGGACGGCTACATGACCGAGTTGATGCCGCTGTGGATCGAGGTGGGCTTTAACTGCTGTTTTCCGGTCGAGGTAGCCGCCGGGAACGACATCGTGGCCTACCGGCGGCAGTACGGCCGGCAGATGGCCTACCTGGGCGGGCTGGATAAGCGCGCCTTGGCCGCCGGTGGCGAGACGATGCGCAAGGAGGTGCTGCGCGTGGTGCCGCCCCTGCTGGAAGAGGGAGGCTTCATCCCGGGTTGCGATCACGGCGTGCCGCCTGACGTATCGTGGCCGAATTTTTGCGAGTACACTCGTCTATTGGCGCAGTTGATGGGTTGGTCGTAGCGTACAAAGGAAGATGTCGATGGAATCCTGGGAGGTCAATGTGGATGAGGCAGAGGTGCCTGAGTATACCTTGCCCGATCCACTGATCCTCTCCGATGGAACGCGGGTTGCCGATGCCCAAACTTGGATGGCGCAGCGCAGGCCCGAAATCTTGCGGCTGTTCGAGCGGCACGTTTATGGCAGGGCACCGGGTCGGCCAGAGGGGATGACCTTTGACGTGACCTCTATGGACCGCGAGGCGCTCGGTGGGAAAGCCACGCGTAAGGAGGTGTCGGTCTATTTCACGGGCGAGGAAAACGGCCCGTGGATGGATATGCTCGTTTATCTGCCCAACGATCGTTCCGGGCCGGTGCCCGCCTTTGTCGGGTTAAACTTTTTTGGCAACCACTCGATCCACCCTGATCCTGGCATCACGCTTTCGACCCGTTGGATGATGGAAAGTGAAGCGTGCCACGTGGTCGACCATCGCGCGACGGAGGCCTCCCGAGGTGTGAGCGCCCGTCACTGGCCAGTCGGGCGTATCTTGGAGCGAGGATATGGTTTGGCGACCGTATACTGTGGCGACCTGGACCCGGATTTCGATGATGGTTTTCAGAATGGTGTGCATCCCTTGTTTTACCGGGATGGGCAGTCAAAACCAGATGCAGATGAGTGGGGCACCATCGCTGCTTGGGCGTGGGGCTTGAGCCGGGCGCTGGACTATTTTGAGGCCGATGGAGACATCGATCATGAGCGAGTCGCGGTGATGGGACACTCGCGCCTGGGTAAGGCCGCGTTGTGGGACTGGGCGCGGGATGCGCGATTCGCGCTGGTGATCTCGAATAACTCGGGCTGCGGAGGAGCGGCGCTCTCGCGGCGGCGGTTCGGCGAGACGGTCAAGCTGATCAACGTCAGGTTTCCGCACTGGTTTTGTGCAAACTTTAAGCGGTACAATGACCGGGAGGACGATCTGCCAGTGGATCAGCACATGCTGATTGCGTTGGTCGCCCCGCGCCCGGTTTACGTGGCCAGCGCGGCCGAGGATCAATGGGCCGACCCGTGTGGCGAGTTCTTAGCGGCCAGGCATGCCGACTCAGTGTATCGGCTGCTGTCTACCGACGGGTTGGCCGTCGACGAGATGCCCGGGCTGAGCCAGCCGGTTGTGGGTACCATCGGCTATCACATTCGCCCCGGCGTGCACGATGTGACGGATTACGATTGGGAGCGGTATTTGGATTTCGCCGATGTGCATTTGAGAGGTTGATGGAGGTTCCAGTGGTCGAAGGTTTTGAAGTATATCCACGTTCGAAGGTCGAGCTAGATGGCGCGACTTATTCCCTGGCCCGGCGCAGCGCCGATGCCCGGAAGGTGTTGCTCGTCCAGGGTAGCGATTTGGGTGGCTTTGCTGGCCAGCAGCAGGGAGATGTGCTGGTCTGTTCGCTTACAGCGGAGAACGCGGCCGTGCTGCGCGAGCGCTTGCCTTGGCTGCGCCCGCGATCCCTGGGGTTGCAGACCTCGGCGGGCTGCGGCGACCGGCTGGGCTTGGCGACGCCGGGGCACGTGCGCGCGGCGCGAAAATACGAGACGATCGCGCCTATCTTTGCCCAGCAGTCGGTGCGCGAGAATGCCCGCACCGGGCGCACGCCGCAGCAGGTGATGGACGATGCCACGTGGGGCCTGTTTCAGGAGGGTTGGTGCGAGCCGTGGGGCAGCGACGCCGATCACCTCAAGACGCCGCAGGATATCGACTCCTTCGCCGCGGCAGGGTTCACTCTGTACACCGTCGATCCCGGCGACCATGTCGATGGGGAGGCGCACACCGCCTCGCCGGCCGAGGTGGACGCAAAGATGCAAGCGCTGCCGTGGGACACGCTGGAGGACACGTTGGGGGACATGGAGCGGCGCTATCTGAACCACTCGTTCGACTTGGGCGATCGGGCCATGACGCTCGACCGGGAGGCGCTGCACCGCGCGGCGGCCAAGTACGGGCGCGCGGTCGCGCACGCGTCGCGCATGTACCGGCACTTGGCTGCCAATCCTCCCGCAGGATCGGGGTTCGAACTCGAGGTCTCGGTGGACGAGACGGAGACGCCCACCTCGCCGGAGGAGCACTTTTACGTCGCCAGCGAGCTCAAGCGGCTGGGCGTCGAGTGGGTCAGCCTGGCGCCGCGCTACGTGGGACGGTTCGAGAAAGGGGTAGACTATATCGGCGACCTGGACGAGTTCAAGGCCGAGTTGGCCAAACACGCCGCCATCGCCCGGGCCTTGGGGCCGTACAAGCTCAGCATCCACTCGGGCTCGGACAAGTTTAGCATCTATTCCCTAATCGCCGAGCTGACTGACGGGTTGGTACACCTCAAGACCGCCGGCACCAGCTACCTGGAGGCGCTGCGCGCGGTGGCTCAGGTAGACGCAACCTTTTTCCGCGAGATCCTAACCCTGGCTTGCCAGCGGTACGAGATCGACCGGGCCACCTACCACGTCTCGGCGGATCTGGCCAAGGTCCCCGCGCCGGATGCGCTGCATGACGCGGACCTACCTGGTCTGCTGGACCAGTTCGACGCGCGTCAGGTGCTGCACGTGACCTTTGGCTCGGTGCTGGATCGGTTCGGCGAGCGGCTGCTGGCGATGCTGGCGGCGCACGAGCAGGTCTATGCCGCGATGCTGGAGACGCACTTTGAGCGACACCTGTCGCCGCTCGTTGGGTAGTTGAGCTTTTAAGCTATATCAGGAAGGAGTAAACCTATGGCTCAACAAATCACTAAAGCAGTTGTTCCCGCGGCGGGGTTGGGAACGCGGCTGTTGCCTTCGACCAAGTCGCAGCCCAAGGAGATGCTGCCGGTGGGCCGCAAGCCGGCCATCCAGTACGTGGTGGAGGAGTTGCAGGCCGCCGGCTTGCAGCAGCTTCTGATCATCACCGGCGAGCGCAAACGTGCCATTGAGGATCATCTGGACGCCGACCCCGGGCTAGTGCTGGCTTTGGAGCAGGCTGGGAACGAGGCAGTGTTGGAGGACTTGGCCTATTTGGAGGGCAAGGCGCGCTTCTTTTTCACGCGCCAGAGCCCACCCAAAGGACTGGGGCACGCGGTCTCGTTGGCCGCCGAGTTCGTGGACGGCGATAACTTTGCCGTTGCCTTGGGTGATTCGATGATTGCCGCCGCTGACCCCGCTGCGCCGTTACGGGCCATGATGGCTGCACAGGAGCAACTGAGGGCCGCGGCCGTCATAGCGGTGGAGAAGGTGCCGCCGGAGGATACCTATCGTCGCGGCATCGTCGACATCGGCGGAGTGGAGCCTGTAGCGGGAGAGCCCGTGGCAGTACAGAGTATTGTCGAAAAACCAGCTGTGGAATCTGCGCCCTCCACGTTGGCGGTAGCCGCTCGGTATATTTTTAGCCCCGTCATCTTTGAGATGCTTGATCGCACGCTGCCCGGCAGAGGGGGCGAAATCCAGTTGACGGACGCCATCCGGCTTCTGCTCCAGCAGGGCGAGCCGGTCTACGCCTGGCCACTCGCTCCTGACCAAAAGCGCTACGATGTGGGCAACTTTGAGAGTTACTTTCGCGCTTTCATCGAGTTCGCCCTGACGGACGAGCGGTATGGATACCTGGTGCGCAAGTACATCAAGGCTCGAGCCTACGAATTGTGAGCGGAAAGAAAAAAGGCAATACCGCATAAGTTGCTTACCGTCATTCCGAACGTAGTGAGGAATCTCGTGCAAGCGACGGCGAGACCCTTCGCTCCGCTCAGGGTGACGTAGCAAGTTATGCGCCACTGCGAAAAAAGTCATATCTTGGGAGGTCATGTGGATAAGGAATACTTGGAGAGTCTGTTTGGGTTGTCGGGTCAGGTCGCGGCGGTGACCGGCGGCGGCGGCGTGCTGTGTGGGACGATGAGCCGCGCGTTGGGTAGGCTGGGCGTGAAAGTGGCCGTGCTGGATCTGTTTGAAGAGGCCGCCGAAAAGGTCGCTGCCGACATCGTGGCTCAGGGCGGCGAGGCCATCGCCGTCAAGTGCGACGTGCTCGACAAAGCCAGTGTGGAGGGTGCCCGCGACGTCGTGCTGGCGCAGTGGGGCCACGTCGATATCCTGATCAACGGCGCGGGAGGCAACAAGAAGCAGGCCACGACTTCGGCTGACCTTTCTTTTTTCGATTTGCCCGCAGATGCCATTCAATGGGTGTTCAACCTGAATTTCGTGGGCACACTGCTGCCCAGCCAGGTGTTTGGTAAGATGATGGCTGACCGGGGGGATGGACGTATCCTCAACGTCAGTTCGATGAACGCCTTTCGCCCGCTGACGCGCATCCCGGCCTACTCGGCGGCCAAGGCGGCGGTGAGCAACTTTACCCAGTGGCTGGCGGTGCACATAGCACAGGAATACTCGCCGGACATTCGAGTCAATGCCCTGGCTCCTGGCTTTTTCCTGACCGAGCAGAACCGCTTTCTGCTGACCGACGAGGCCACCGGCGAGTTGACCCCGCGCGGCCGTACGATCATCGATCACACGCCGATGGCCCGTTTTGGCGATCCGGAGGACCTGATCGGCGCGATACTGTGGCTGCTCTCGCCGGCATCGTCCTTCGTCACCGGCGTCGTCGTTCCGGTGGATGGCGGGTTCAGTGCGTTCAGTGGGGTGTAGATCGAGTTCAAAGTAACTGTTGAGCCATGTCTTTTTTACCGCCGAGACGCAAAGATCGCAGAGGAATGGGTGATTTCTCTGCGGCTCTGCAGTGAATGGTTACTTCACAAAATCATTGGAGGTGTTTTATGACAGATTATTCTGAAGCAGCTCGCCCTTTGGCGGAGCTAGAACCGGAAAAAGAATTCTTTGTCGGCATTGATTCCGACGGCTGTGCTTTCGACACGATGGAGGTCAAGCACAAGGAGTGCTTTACCCCCAACATCATCAAGCATTGGAGCCTACAATCGGTCTCCAAGTACGCCCGCGAGGCGGCCGAGTTCGTCAACCTGTATTCGAAATGGCGTGGCATCAACCGCTGGCCGGCGTTGGTGATGGTTTTCGACCTGCTGCGCGAGCGTCCGGAGGTGCAGGCGCGCCATGTCGTGCCGCCGGAGGCGCCCCGCATCCGCGAGTTTATCGCCGACGATGCGTTCCCCAAGAGCAACGACGGCCTCAAGGCGTATAGGCAAGCGCATCCCGATCCAGAGCTGGATACGGCCTGGGCCTGGACGACGGGCGTCAACGCTACCGTGGCCGACATGGTGCACGGCGTGCCGCCCTTTCCCTACGTGTGCGAGAGCCTCGAGTTCCTGGCCGATAAAGCCGACATGATCGTCGTCTCGGCCACGCCGTACGAGGCGCTCAAGCGGGAGTGGGAGGAGCACGATATCGCCCAGTATGTGCGCGTCATCGCCGGGCAGGAGCAGGGCAAAAAGGCGCTGCACCTGGAGCTGGCCGCCAAAGGCAAGTATCCCCCCGATCACATTCTCATGGTCGGCGACGCGCCGGGCGACATGCGGGCGGCCAAGGCCAACGACGCGCTGTTTTGCCCGATCAATCCCGGTCACGAGGAGGAATCCTGGCAGCGGTTCTACGAGGAAGCGGCGAGCAAGTTCCTGGCGGGCGAGTATGCGGGCGAGTACGAGGCGCAGGTGATCGCCGAGTTCGAGGCCATCCTGCCCGAGATTCCGCCGTGGAAAAGGTAGAGATTGGAGATCGGAGATTGATCGGTCGAGGATACACGGATAGAACGCTGAACGCAGACGAGGTGCGGCAGATCGTGGCGGCGGCTTTCGCCGAGCACGACGTGACCGGCAAACGGGTGCTCTTTATCACGCCAGATGCCACGCGCTCCGCGCCGATGCCGCTGATGTTCCGCGTCTTTTACGACGCCGTCGGCGAAAAGGTTACCGCACTCGATTACTTGATTGCGTTGGGGACGCACCAGCCGATGGACGAGGCGCACCTCAACCAGCTCTTTGGCCTGACGCCCGAGGAGCGGGTGGGGAAATACGCCCGGGTCGGCATCTATAACCACGAGTGGAGCGATCCTGCGACCTTCAAGCACATCGGCACCATCCCCGCCGCCGAGATCGAGGAGATAACCGGCGGGCTGATGTCGATGGACGTGCCGGTCACGATCAACAAGCGGCTGTTCGATTACGACCTCGTCATCATCTGCGGGCCGACCTTTCCGCACGAGGTGGTGGGCTTTTCCGGCGGCAACAAGTACTTCTTTCCCGGCGTCGCCGGGCCGGAGGTGATCGACTTTTCCCACTGGCTGGGGGCGGTGATCACCAGCTGGCACGTTATTGGCACCAAGCACACGCCCGTGCGCCGGGTGATCGATCGGGCGGCCGCGTTCATCGATGTGCTCAAGCTGTGCTTTAGCATGGTGGTGGTCGGATCCAAAGGATCCGCAGGACACAGTGATCTGGTGGGCCTTTACTTTGGCACGCCGGAGGCGGCCTACGAGGCGGCAGCCGACCTTTCGGCGCAGCACCACATCGTATATGTCGAAAAGCCGTTCAAGCGCGTGCTCTCGGTGATGCCGGAACTGTATGACGATCTGTGGACGGCGGCCAAGGGCATGTACAAGATGGAGCCGGCGGTCGCCGACGGCGGCGAGATCGTCATCTACGCCCCGCACATCGACGAGGTTTCTTACACTCACGGGCGCTGGCTCGACGAGACCGGCTACCACGTGCGCGACTATTTCCTCAAGCAGTGGGAGCGCTTCAAGGATTGTCCCTGGGGCGTGCTGGCTCACTCGACCCACCTGTGTGGTCTCGGCACGTACGACGCCGAGACCGGCATCGAGAGCCGGCGCATCAAGGTCACGCTGGCGACCGGTATCCCACGCGAGCGCTGCGAGCGACTGGGCCTGGGCTACCTCGACCCGGCCACCGTCGATCTGGACGCGTGGCGCGGGCGTGAGGAGGAGGGGGTGCTGGTCGTGCCGAGGGCGGGGGAGATGTTGTACCGAGTGGGCGAACCGGCGAATCAGCGAATGGGCGAATGAGCGAGAAGACAGTTCGCCTGGCCGTCATCGGCGTCAGTGGCATTGGCCAGCTGCACCTTGAAAACGTCGCCAAGCTCGACAAGGTAGAGTTGGCGGCGGTGTGCGACGTGGTGCCGGAGCGGGCACGTGCTGCCGGGGAGCGGTACGGCTGCCCGGCCTACACCGATTCCGACGCGTTGCTGAGGGATCGTATCTGCGAGGCGGTGCTCATCTGCACGCCCCACTATACGCACACGACCATCGGCATCGCAGCGTTGGAGAGCGGGCATCACGTGCTGGTCGAAAAGCCCATCTCGGTGCACAAGGCTGACTGCGAGCGGCTCATCGCAGCGCACAAACGTGCGGCGCACCGGGACGAGCGCCTGATCTTTGCCGCGATGTTCAACCAGCGCACCGATCCGCACTACCGGACGATCAGGCAGCTCGTGGATGAGGGCGTGCTGGGGGATTTTATACGGGTCAGTTGGATCATCACGGATTGGTTTCGCACGCAAACCTACTATGACTCTGGTAGCTGGCGGGCCACGTGGGCGGGGGAGGGCGGCGGGGTGCTGTTGAACCAGAGTCCGCACCAACTGGACCTGTTCCAGTGGATCTGCGGCATGCCGAGCCGGGTGTGGAGCGTGTGCAGCCTGGGCAAGCGGCACGCCATCGAGGTGGAAGACGAGGTGACGGCCTATTTCGAGTATCCGAACGGCTGCACGGGCGTTTTCGTCACCTCGACCGGGGAGGCGCCGGGCACCAACCGCTTCGAGATCGCCGCCGAGAACGGCAGGTTGGTGTTGGAGGACGGGCGGCTCACCTTTGCCCACAACGCGGTGCCGGTGACTGAATTTCTGCGCACGTCGAAGGAGGCATTCGCCAAGCCGGACGTCGAGGTAGAGACGTTCGACATCGAAGGCCACGGCGGACAGCATCTGGCGATCCTGGAGAATTTCGCCGACGCCATTCTGGAGGGGGCGGGACTGATCGCGCCTGCCGAGGAGGGCGTCCATTCCGTCGAGCTGGCCAACGCGATGCTGTACGCCTCACTGACGTGCGCGCCCGTCGACCTGCCGCTCGACAGTGTGGCGTTCGAGCGGGAGTTGAAAAAGTTGGTCGAAAACTCAACCTTTGCGAAAGCGGTGGAAAAAGAGGTCTAGAGGGCGAAAATTGGTATGGGATTAGCGAGTCAGCGAACTTGTCTACTTATAAACTTGCATACTTTTTAGGAGGTTTCGAATGACAGAAGCAAAAGTGGACATAGGCCTGATCGGCCTGGCCGTGATGGGGCAGAATCTGGTGCTCAACATGGAGGATCACGGCTACACGGTGGCGGTCTATAACCGCACCCTCTCGAAGGTGGACGATTTCATCGCTGGCAGCGCTCAGGGCCGGAACATCATCGGCACGCACTCGATCGAGGAATTCGTCGGCGCGCTCAAGCGGCCCCGCCGGGTGATGCTGTTGGTCAAGGCGGGCGAGCCGGTCGACGCATTCATCGAGAAACTGATCCCGCACCTGGAGGCGGGCGACATCATCATCGATGGCGGCAACTCGAACTATAACGACACCATCCGTCGCACCGAGACCGTCGAGTCGAAGGGTTTGCTCTACATCGGCACCGGCGTGTCCGGCGGCGAGGAGGGCGCGCGGCACGGGCCTTCCATCATGCCCGGCGGCTCGCCGGAGGCCTGGCCGCACGTGAAGGATATCCTGCAGGACATCGCCGCCAAGGTCGAGGACGGGGCGGATGGCTCGCCATCCGTGCCGTGCTGCGACTGGGTGGGCGAGGACGGCGCGGGCCATTACGTCAAGATGACGCACAACGGCATCGAGTACGGCGACATGCAGCTCACCAGCGAGTCCTACTACCTGATGAAGCACCTGCTAGGGATGAGCAACGAGGAGATGCATTATACCTTTGCCGAGTGGGACAAGGGCAAGCTCGATTCGTACCTGATCGAGATCACGCGCGACATCCTGGGTTTCAAGGACGAGGAGGGTCGATACGTCATTGACTATATCCTGGATACCGCCGGACAGAAGGGCACCGGCAAGTGGACGGCCATCTCGTCGCTGGAGATGGGCATCCCGCTGACCCTAATCACCGAGGCGGTGCTGGCGCGCTTTCTCTCGGCGCTGCTGGAGGATCGCAAGACGGCCTCCCAGGTGCTGGTGGGTCCCGAGGTCCAGTTTTCGGGCGATAGGGCCGCGTTCATCCAGGACCTGCACGACGCGCTGTACGCCTCCAAGATCATGTCCTACACCCAGGGGTACATGCTCATGCGGGCGGCGGCGGCGGAGTACGGCTGGAACCTCAACTATGGTGGGATCGCGCTGATGTGGCGCGGCGGGTGCATCATCCGCTCGGCTTTCCTGGGCAAGATCAAGGAAGCGTTCGACAAGGAGCCCGGCCTGACCAACTTGCTGCTCGACGACTACTTCCAGGCGGAGGTCGATGCGGCACAGCCGGCTTGGCGGCGCGTGGTCGCCCAGGCGGTCGAGGCGGGTATCCCGGTCCCGGCGATGTCCAGCGCGTTGGCTTTTTACGATGGCTACCGACGCGAGCGGGTGTCGGCCAACATGATCCAGGCGCAGCGCGACTACTTTGGCGCGCACACCTACGAGCGCGTGGACCGGCCGCGGGGTGAGTTCTTTCACACCGACTGGATCGGCTCCGGTGGCGGTGTGACCTCGTCGACGTATAGCGCGTAGCAGGGGGAGATGTATGGACCAACTCAAGGTCGTCTTGATCGGGGCTGCCAGCCCGCAGTGGGGGTACACGCTCTCGCGCGACTTTATCGTCAAGCTGTCGGATGACGAGATCAGTTCGCGCTACAAGCCTGTGCTCGTCCTGGAGGATATCGATGGGCATAACCTGGCGCTGCAGGCGCAGTTGGCGCGCAAGGTCGCTGATCTGACCGGCAACAAGGTGGCGGTCGAGAGCACCACCGATCAGAAGAGAGCCATCGAGGGGGCGCGCTTCGTCGTCACCTCGCTTGCGCAGGGGACGTTGGAGTACATGCAGTACGATCTGGAGATTCCGTACGAGTACGGCATCTACCAGCCGGTAGGCGATACGATCAGCGTTGGTGGAGCCATTCGGGCGGCGCGCAATATCCCCGCTATGTTCAGCATCGCCCGCGATATGCAGGAGCTGGCCGAGGAAAATGCCTGGCTGCTGAACCTGAGCAACCCCATGTCGATCCTGTGCCGGGCGGTGACCAGGGAGACTGGCGTCAACACCATCGGCTGCTGCCACGAGCTTTACGGCGGGATGGAGTTCCTTTCGCGTGCGTTGGGCTTTCCCTACAAGGAGTGGCGCGAGCGGCTTACCTTCGACGTCCTGGGCGTCAACCACTGCGCGTGGATGCAGTACTTGAAGATCGATGGGGAGGATGGATTCGCCCGGCTGCGAGAGATCCTCGAGGAGGAGGGGATCACCGGCGAGGTCAAGCGGCTCTACGACTCGGACCATCCCGAGCTGCGGCGGGTCAACCTCAAGATCAACCTGTTCCTGCGCTACGGCGTGCTGCCCTACAGTGGCGACCGGCACAACGGCGAGTTCTTTACCGAGTTCGTCAACGAGGACACCAACAAGGGGGCAGATTTTGGCGTTCTGCTGACCACGGCCCAGGAGCGCCTCGTCCATTGGCGCGGCGGGGCGCGGCAGCAGGTGCGGGAGCTGCTGGCGGGGAAGGAGGAGATCGATCTGAACATCTCCCGGGAGGCCTCTTCTCGTATCATAGCGGCGATGGTCCTCGACATGCCCTTCTACGATGTGGGCAACGTGCCGTTCCACGACGGCAACCTGCCAGGAGTGCCCGATGGCGCGGTTTTGGAGCGCATGATGACCTACGATGGCAAAGGGTACACCCCAAACCGCGTCGAGCTGCTGCCGGATGAGCTGATGGAACACCTGGCGCTGCACACAAACAACATCGAAAAGATCGTCACGGCCTGTGTGGAGGGAAACAGGGGTGTGCTGATCGAGGCGCTGGAGGCAGATCCGCTGCTTCAAAATATGGACGCGGCCGAGATTCCAGAGATGGTCGACCGGATGCTGGCGGCGAGCAGGGAATTCGTGCACCCAGGATTCTTTTAAGGAGGAAACACTATGGCAAAACCGAAAAACGTGGTCGTCGCTCAATCGGGCGGACCTTCACCCGTGATCAACAGCTCGCTGCAGGGCGTGGCCGAGACCTGCCTGGCGATGCCCGAGACGTTTGGCACTATCTTCGCCGGATTCCACGGCATCGAGGGGGTGCTCAAGGAGGAGTTGCTGGACCTCTCGGCGCAGGACCCCGAAGAGATCGCGCTGCTGCGCACAACCCCGGCGGCGGGCGCCATTGGTACCTGCCGCTACAAGCTCAAGGGCCATCAGCAGGAGGATTTCGAGCGCGTCATCGAGGTCTTGAAGGCGCACGACGTGGGCTATTTTTTCTACAACGGCGGCAACGACTCGATGGATACGGCCCATAAGGTGGCCCAGTTGGCCCACGAGCGTGGGTTGGACCTGGTCGCCACTGGCGTGCCCAAGACAATCGACAACGACGTCGGCGGCGCCCTGGCGGCCGGAGGCGTGTTCGAGCTGATCGACCACACGCCCGGTTATGGCAGCGTGGCCCGCTATTGGGCCTACATTGTGCAGAACGCGAACCAGGAGAACGCCGGTGCGTGTCCCTCCGACCCGGTGCTGGTGCTACAGGCCATGGGCCGCAAGATTGGCTTTATCCCCGCCGCCGCCCGCCTGGCCGATCCCCAGCGCGAGATGCCGCTGTTGATCCTGATGAAGGAATCGGGCGTGACGATGGAGGAGATGGCCGATCGGGTCAACGACCTGCTGCGCCAGCGGGGACGGGCCGTCGTCGTCGTCAGCGAGGGGTTTGACGTGGGCGACATCGGCGCACGGAAGGATTCCTTCGGCCACACCGAGTTCGGCGCCAGCCAGACGACGGTGGCCCAGGCGGTGATCAACTACCTGAACCACGTCGGGCTGGCGGCCGCCGGTTCGGCGCGGGCCAACGTGCCCGGCACCGACCAGCGCGACACCGCCATCTATGCCTCGACGATCGACATCGACGAGGCGTACAAGGTGGGGCAGAAGGCGGCCTTTATCGCGGCGGAGGAAGGATCAGGCTACATGGCCACCATTCTGCGCGAGCCGGGCCACATCTACCGCGTGCGCTACGACAAGGTGGAGTTGGGCCTGGTGGCCAACTCGGAGCGCGCGTTCCCCGAGGAATGGATCGCTCCCTCGCGCACCGACGTCACCGACGATTTCGTGCGCTACGCCCGCCCCCTCATCGGAGAGGACTGGCCCAGCGTGCCCCTGGTGAGCGGCTTGCAGCGGTTTACGCGCTTCGAGCCGATCTTTGCAGAGCAAAAACTGGACAAATATGTGCCGCAAGCGTATCGTGGGTAATGGGTGAGCCTTTTTTGTAACGGAATCTGCCCTGCCGCCATCACGGTGACGGGGCTTTTTCTTGTGGGTGGTTAGGGGGCAAACGGAAAGTGAGAATCGGCAAGTTGCATTTATGGCGACCCTATGTTATTATTTGATCTCTTAATCATGGGTAACTGCCTTAGGTCGGGTAAACTCTGTGTCGGTTTTCTTCTGCTAAGCTTTTGTGCGATCGCCACGCCCTCTCAAGCTGTAGCAATCTCTGATGGCGTTCAAATCGACCAGAATGATGCCTGGGTCGATTTCCCCCAATCCGTTGATTTTCATCTAGTTGCTACGGCTGCTGAGGCGGTCGAGAGCGTACACATCGAGTATGGGGTCAAAGCCCTGGCCTGCGGCGACGTGGCGACAGTGGCTACTCCTGACTTTGAGCCGGGACCTGAACTGGACGTTGCCTGGCGCTGGGAGGTCGCGTCCAGCGGCGTGATTCCTCCCGGAGCCGAGATCTGGTGGCGTTGGCGGCTGGTGGTGAGTGGTGAAGAGATCGTCACGCCAACGCGGACTGTTTCCTTCGATGATGCCTGGTTCGTTTGGGAGGCGTTGACTGATCGCCAGCTTGAGGTCCGTTGGTATCGCGGCTCGCGGCCTTTGGTGCAAGAGATGCTGGACGCAGGCCACGAGGCGCTGGATCAACTCGCCGCCGACACTGGGTTGTATCTGGACGAACCCATCGTCATCTATTTGTACGAAGAGTCGAGCGATTTGCGGGCGTCCATTCCTGGCGCGCCGGAGTGGGCCGGGGGGATCGCTTTCCCGGAGTATAATACGGTCATGGTCGTGGCCAATGAAGAGCGCGCCGCTTACGGGCGGCTGACAGTGCGCCACGAGTTGGGCCATCTGGTCATCCGGCGCTTCACGTTCAACTGCCTGGCCGATCTACCTGTTTGGTTGAACGAGGGGCTGGCCATGGCAGCAGAAGGGGAGGAGGACGCCGAATTGATGGCCGAGTTGGATGCGGCGATAGCGGAAGATCGCCTGCTTACCATCCATCAGATCGAAAGCGCCTTTTCTGTCCACAGGGATCGCGCCAAGCTGTCCTACGCTCAGAGCTACAGCCTGGTTTGCTTTCTCATCGATACCTACGGCCAAGAAAAGATGTTGGACCTGTTGGTGGCGTTTCGTGAGGGCGTCACGCCGGATGAAGCGTTCACACAGGTATATGGATTCGACACGTATGGGTTAGAAGACGCCTGGCGCGCCAAGATTGGCGCGCCCGTGCCGGTGCTCGATGGGCGTGATCTCGACATGCCGACGCCGATTCCCACGCTGGCGCTGGCAGTGTTGCCGACTGCTGCCTCAACGACTGCGCCTGCGGCAGAGATCGACGATACGCCTTTGCCCGCAGAGACGGCGGAGACGCGCACCGATCCTGGCGAGAGCCCGCCCGCTGTCTTGTGGATCGTTTGGGCAGGGGGCGCTTTTGGCCTGCTCGTCCTGGTAATGGCAGCCGTATGGCGGTTGCGACGTACCTAATCTTTTGAGGAGGATAACGCGATATGAAACATGCGCATCCATGCCGCCTGTTGTGGGTAGTGGCTATGTTGGTATTCGTCGGTTGTACGCCCGTCGTGCCCGAGCTGGCGACCAGAACGCCCCGGTCAACGGCAACGGCGCTGCCAACGGCGACGCCTCGGCCGACGGCGACGCTTCCGCCCGCTCCCACGTTGACGCCGGTCCCAGATGTGGGCTACTACCGCAATCCTGAACTGGGTTTTTGGTTTCTCTACCCTGCCGACTGGTTGAAGGAAGAGATCGGCGGGAATCTCCCTGCCGTCATCATCAGCGATGATAACGACCCGGTGCGTCTGCTGGCCGGTGGGCGGGCGGTAGAAGCGGGTGTAGAGTTGGCCGACTTTGCGCAGGGGATCGGGACCGAGTTGGGCTTGGCCGAAGAGGTCGAGCTGATCGATGATGAACCGGCGACTTTGTCCGATGGCACGCCCGCGTGGGAGGTCGCCTTTGCCTGGGAGGACGAGAACGGGGAGGCTTTGCAGGCAAAAGGGTACGTCACCCTATCCGGTGGAAAGGGGTACGTTCTGGTGCTGGTTGCGCACTCTGAGGTGCTAGAGACGCGGCAGCAAACTATCCAGGCTATTTGCAGCACGCTCCATTTGGAAGAGCCAGAGTTGTTCGGTGTTTCTCGCGCCAATGCGCTGGTGCTGATGATTGATAACCCTGCGACCCTTGACCCGGCGCTGACGCGCGAGGGACCGGCGGGCATCGTGGGGCACGTGTTCAGCGGCCTCGTGCGCCTCAACGCCGATCTGCAGGTCGAGCCGGATTTGGCCGAGGGTTGGGACGTGAATGAGGATGGGACGGAGTACACTTTCCATCTGCGTTCCGACGTCGAGTTTCACAGCGGTCGAGCGTTGACTGCCGCCGATATCAAGGCGGCCTGGGAGCGGGCTACCGATCCCTCCATCGGTTCACCGACGGCTGCGCTCTATCTGGGCGATATCGCGGGGGCGGTGGAAAAGCTGGCCGGAGAGGCAGACGAGCTCGACGGCGTGCGCGTGCTCGACGAGCGCACCCTGGTTGTCACCGTCGATGGTCCAAAGCCTTACTTTTTGGCAAAGCTGGCCCAGCCCGTCGCTTTCATCACCCAGGCCGATAACGTCGATGGCGGCGCTGATTGGTGGCGCCATCCGGATGGCACCGGCCCCTTTGTGCTCGATCGGTGGCGCGAGGGGGAGGCGGTCATCCTCAAGCGTAACGAGGCGTATTACCTGACCCCGCCGCAGGTCTTGGCCGTGATCTATTATCTCACCAGCGGCTCCGGTTTCCCGGCCTACGAGGCCGGCCAGGTGGATGTCACCGAGGTGGCCCCGATCTTTATGACGCGCGCTCTCGATCCGGCAGACCCATTGTCGGCGGACCTGGTCGAGGGCAACACGTTCTGCACCTACCGCGTCGTGTTCGATACGACCCGCGCGCCATTCGACGATCCCGCGATTCGCCAGGCGTTTGCACTATCCGTCGACCGGGAGCAACTGGCCCGGGTCGTGCTCAATGACTCGGCTGTTCCGGCGACGGGCTTTTTGCCCCCCGGCATGCCGGGCGCTGTGACGCGTCCGGTGGACGACGCGTTTGACGTCGAGGCCGCGCTAGACCTCGCCGCTGGGGCATCGTTGCCCGAGCTAACCCTGACCGCGCCCGGCGAAGGCGATCCCGATCCGTTGGCCGTGGCGCTGGCCGACATGTGGGCCGCAAATCTGGGTGTCTCTATCAAAACGGAACTCGTGAACCCAACTGGATATGAGGACGTGATCGCTCAAGCTCACGGGCATCTGTTCGTCTATTCTTGGTGTGCTGACTATGCCGATCCGGAGAACGCCCTCGACTTGCACTACCACAGTATGGGGCCCTTGAACTATGGGGGCTATGCCAACTCCCAGGTTGACGATCTGCTCGAGACAGCTCGCACAGAGTCGAACCCCGGCGAGCGTTTGGCCCTTTACCAGGAGGCGGAGGCTCTGCTGCTGGA
>Ga0315550_1000201_pt1 | contig 35758 bp, 29 predicted proteins | sample SalMarSW160190MG_2_FD_203100 | JGI IMG/M metagenome (GOLD analysis project Ga0315550, IMG submission 203100) | Salt marsh sediment microbial communities from the Plum Island Ecosystem LTER, Massachusetts, United States - Salt Marsh Sediment SW1601-90 ...
TGAACTAGATTCTATGCAAAGAAGAATCGTCCTTGGTTTGGCCCTGGTGATAGCACTTGGAGGTTGCACTCAAGATCCAGTTGATCGTAATCCCCCACCTGACAGAGAGAGCCTGATCCCCACCAGCTAGGTGAAGATATCACCAGAGACAGATGCTTATCTTCCGAAATCGGAGACACAAGAATACGAGGACCCTATCCCGCTGCCCTATCCGGTAAATACAGCAGGGGCCGAAGATTCTGCGTTTATCATGCCGGATGGAAATACGCTGTATTTCTTTTTCACGCCTGATGTGAATAAACCTATTGAGGAGCAGATTGCGGATGGAGTCACCGGTATTTACGTTTCGTATAAAGTAAATGAGGCTTGGGGCGAACCGACAAGAGTGTTTCTTCAAGACCCGGGCAAGCTGGCTCTGGATGGATGTGAGTTCGTCCAGGGTGATGTCATGTGGTTCTGTTCGGCGCGGGAAGGGTACTCAGGTCCGCATTGGTTTACGGCAGAATTTGAAAATGGAGCATGGGGTAATTGGACGATCGCTGATTTCAAACCCGACTATGAAGTAGGCGAACTGCACATAACCGCCGACGGTGCCGAAGTGTATTTCCATTCATCCCGGACTGGTGGCAAGGGTGAATACGATATTTGGGTGTCCAGAAACGTCGATGGAGAATGGCAGGAGCCGGAGAATGTAGAGGCTGTCAATACAATTTATCCTGAGGGTTGGCCTTTCGTAACCCATGATGGGTCAGAGCTGTGGTTCTCGACGTTAATGGGCGCGCCTGAAATCTATTGATCGAAATGGACCGACGGTGAATGGGGCGCACCGGAGAGGATGTTCTCAGGCTTTGCCGGTGAGTCATCGATGGACCGTGATGGAAATGTCTATTTCACCCATCACTTTTACAGGGATGATGCAATGCTCGAAGCCGATATCTACGTGGCCGTCAGGAGATAAAGGCGACTTCACGCAGGATGGAAATCAGTTAGCAGAACTAAAAAATGTGATAGGGCTGTCCTGAAAGATGCAACAAGGCAACTTCTTTTTGTATCGGTTTCTTTTGCTTTCGGCGGTGATGTTCTTGGATCAAGGTTTGGCGAATACAATTACAAAGTAGCCGCCGTAATCACTCTCGTTACTGTAGATATAGCCCACACCGAATTCGGTGTAATTGGGGCTGAGGATATTGGCAGTGTGCGGCGCGCTGTTCATCCACCAGTTAAACGCGGTCTGTGGGTTTTGCGAGACCATATAATTCTCCCCGATCCACGAGAAGGTGTAGCCCTGCGCCGTTACCCGGTCCCGCACAGTTGACCCATCCGAACCGATGTGACCCAGGAAGTGGTTGCAGGCCATATCAGCCGCCTGGACCCGGGCAGCTGCTCGCAATTGGGTCTGCACCGCGTAAGCATGCAACCCGCGCGACTGGCGCTCATTGTTAATCAGCTGGACGACAGCGTTCTCATTGCTGAGGTTCAGTGTTGTATCGCAGGAGGTGAAGATGGGAGTATGTGTTCGGGTGGGCTCGATCGTGTTCGTCGGGATGGATGGGTCAAGCGTCGCAGAGGGCGTCGCTGTCGGGCCTGGTGTGTATGTCTGGGTTGGACGAGGCGTTCGCGAAGGTGTGAAAGTTCGAGAGGGGGTCCGGGTTGGATAGGGCGTCCATGTCGGATAGGGTGTGCGGGTGCCGGTGGTGGTTGGCGTGGGGGTGAGAGTCGGCGTGGATGTGGGGGTCCCCGTTTGCGTTGCGGTGGCCGTAGGTGAAGGTGTCTCGGTCTGTGTGGGTGTGGTCGTCGGCGTGAATGTTATGGCCTGAGGTTGGAAGACTTGACCTGCGTTATGGCCAGTGGTGGTGTTATCCGGTAGGATATCATCGGGAGGGATCGCTACAATGGGCGCTGTTGCTGTGGGAAGGGCAGTGGCGGATGGCGCAGGTAAAAAACCTTCCTCAACCAACATTGCAATTACAGCGTCACCCATCAAGGGTAGTTGGTCGCCATACATGGCTTGTGCTGAAAGCAGCATAATGAATAGCGATACGCCGCAGGTGAGCGGTAGAAGCGCCAATCCCCGAATCAGGGCTTTTCGAAATTTGTATCTGCGTCGAGACGGCCGCACAGGCCGCAGCGGCTGCGTGATTTCTTCCATGCTGACCCTATTGTGGTCTTTGACGTTCCGTGTTTGCCATAGCGAGGGGGTACTAATTGAGATGACGCACATGTTGGACGAGCTGCCGATTCCTCCCTCCGGTGATGGCGCAGGTGGTTACTCGTGTTCATCTCTAATCTCCTGCGAGCTCTATCATTGGGGCTGTTCAAAAAGCTTTGGGTAGCCCTCTTCATTAATAAATCGTAGGGACTGACCTGTGTGACAGCTCGTTCAACCGGAGGAGCTTGAGTAATCATCCAAATTATTACGTGTAGTGAATTGGGTCCAGCAGACATAAGTTCTACAACTGAGGTATCCGCGGCACATTACCTATACACAGCGTTTGGAGGATAACCTTGGTGTGTTTTCATTGTGTGCATTGAGGGTCTCTCAACTTCTAGTACAGCAGGTCTATTGAGCCGATGAATACCAATCTCTAACGTATAGCATGCAAGACACTCGGAGTTTTTGAAGGGATTGTTAAATGGATGTTCAAGGCGCATTGCAGAACCTTAAGGATGCTTTGAAGACTGCTGTCGATGAAAAGAAATCAGCGGGTATTCAAGCTTTCGAAGCGGGGGAGTATGACGCTGCTCAACAAGCTGCCAACCAGGCAAAGGCAATAGAACCGATCTTTGAGGCTGCTGATCAGATTGCCAAACAATGGGAGGCAATAAATGCCCCCCATGAGGTTATAGAAACAAAGAAAACGAAAGCGAAGGATCTTGAATCAGCAGAAGTTGACTTTGTGATCCCCATCCTCCAGGTATTAGAGGACGAGGGGGGGAAAGGTCCGACAAATAAAATACTTGATCAAGTCAAGTTGATCCTTAAGGATCAGCTTAAAGCGGATGATTATGAACTTCTAAACGACAGTAATACCATTCGTTGGCGAGAATCTGCCCAATCGTCGATTAAGGTAATGATAAATAGAGGTCTTCTTCATTCAAAGGCTCCAAAAGACACTCTGCGGATTACCCCTCAAGGTCGTCTGTATTTCTTCGAACAGCAGAAATAATATCCATCGCTCATAAGACCTCCTGCAGTTATAAAAAACCCTCCCGCAGGTTCAAAACCCGCGGGAGGTTGTGTTGCTGTAAGTGGATACCAGGGTGGTTACTCCACGATAACCCAATCGCTGGCGCTGCGCCCGAACACCTCCGGTGAGTACATCTCCTCCGCTTTCGCCGGCGGCACTACGAAGGTGCCCGGTGTGGTCGCGCGAGCGATATAGGTGTATTCGTATACACCATCCCACAGGAGCGGGGTGAAAGCCTCGGCGCGTTCGTCGCGCATGTTCTGGTGCTCATACCATGTGCCCCACCACCACCATCCGTAGTGGTACTCCGAACTGTCGGGGTCTTGGGGTGTGCTTCCGGACACGGCCAGTGCCGGGTTTACGATCTCCAACCCTGCAGGCAGCGGGTCGATCAATGCCACGTGGTAGCGCCGATTATCGGCGACCATCGCTAACCGCACTCGCACGCGCGCACCGGCTTTGATATGCCAGACGCCGTTCTCGTCCCGGGTTACGTCTTCGGGATCGTCAATCGCTTCGTACTCGCGCTGGACGACAAAGCCCATGTCAACAGGATCAAGCGACAAATCGGTGGGGGCGTAGCGCAGCCCCAGCCGGTAGTAGAGCCGCCCATCACCGTCTTTGCTCAAGATCAGGTCCTGTGTTTCCCCTCCACCGAGTGTCTCATCCACCAGGTACACCATCGGGATTTCGGTCTCGTGCCGTTCAGTAGTACGCCCGACGAATTCGTGTCCACCGGCATAGGTATCACCGAGCCAGATGCGGGCGACGAAGTCCGGGGTCTGCGCTTCGAAGGTGTTGAAGTAGCGATCAAGGGACAGCAGGACGAAGACGTTCTCCTGCGTGTTGCCCCAGTGTCCCCTGGTGCGGTGCGCCAACAGCCCTGTGACCAGTTTGGGGATCAGGTCGCTCTGTGGATTGTCGAGTATCAGGGTGTCGAGAAGGATGCCATCTGTTCGCCGGTTCGAGCTGAGCAGCAGGTAAGTCTGGTCGTGATATTGGGTGGTGAAATTGGCTGCACCGGCGGTCTCCACCACGCGATTGTTGATGTACAGGCGGATGGCTTCGAGTTCTGAGCTAGAGCTGGGGTCATCGATAAGCGTCTGCCAGATCCAGCCCACAGCATCGAGCGACAGTTCCTCAAGCCCGGCTTCGTGAAGCAAGTTGCGGGCTTTTTGGGTATCGCGGTCGCCCATCAAGGTGCGCACGTAGAGCACATAGGAGCTCAGCGTCTGGCGGGTGCGCAGGCTGTACCAGTAGGGGTAGTGACTTTCGATATCGCGTAGATAGTTGAGAACGCGCTCCTGGATATCCTGAGGCACTTCAAAACCCTTTAGTTTGGCTCGCTGCAGAGCGTGTGCTACATGGATCGTATTGAAGGGAATCGAGTCTTGGCCTCGCCGCCAGTAGGGGAATCCGCCATCCCAATTCTGCAGCCCTTGTAATCGCTCGATATCCCGCTGCACTGCAAACTCCATTTCATCTACGGAGGGGAGTCCATCGGCCTTGAACGCGGTGAGCACATCACGCAGGGCAGCGACGCCCAGGATGCGCGAGGCCAACTGCTCGGAGCACTCGAAGGGGTATGAAACCAGGTAGAGCACGGCATCGGTGAGAGCTTGCAGCGCGGTGGAGGAGGTGTTGATCTCCAAACCGCCGTACTGCGGGAAGACATCAGTGGGCGACGAGACCGGTTGGGCGATCGCCCCCGCGTCGATTACACCGTAGGTGGCGAATGCTTCGGTTGTGGCGGGTGTGTAAACTGGAAGCTCAACCGTGGCCGCGTCGGCATAATCGCCCGACACAGCCGCGACCTGGAAGCGAGTTGTACCGGCTCTATCCGTCGCTGCCGGGAAACGCACTTCGATCCTGTCGTGCGCCGGCACGGTCACCTGCAGACCATGGTCGCCGGTGAGTTCAAGGTTGGTGGCTTCCAGGACCACTTCGACAGTCATTGGCTCATCGGTCTGGTTTTGCAGCACGACCGGAAGCTCGAAACGGTCGCCGAAATTGAGAAAGCGCGGTGCGGATGGGCGCACCATCAGCGGCAACCGGGCGGTCATATTGGATTCAGCCGAGCCGAAATGGTTCCCGCCTTCATCCACAGCTACTACCATCACACGGTAGCGTGTCAGATTGTCGGGTACGACCACCTTTACACGGGCTTTTCCGTTCGCGTCAGTGCGCACCTGCGGGGCGAAGGTGGCCAGTGGGTTGAAGTCCATGCGTATGCGGATGGGTTCCGGTCCGGCGTCCGAACCGGCAACGGATTTGTTAAGATCCCCTTCTGCAAAGGCGAGCGCGGGAGCCTCCATGGCTTCTTCAGCCATGCCTCTTCCAACCGCGTCCGTAGCCTGAAGCCCAAATTCGTCCCCGCCTCCGCCAATTCCTTCGGCAAGCGCCATCGGGTCGACAAGGATGATGCTGGCGCGGCCGTATCGGCTGCTGAGGTCAGAAGGACGGTGTTGATAGAAGATGGAAATGGGATCGCGGAGCTGGTAGTTGGTCAGCGCTAGAATAGCTTCGTCCACGACAACAACCGCAAGTTCAGCGCCGGAAACCGGTTGTCCGTCAGCATCCGTCAGGACGAGGTTAACCATGGTATCCCCGCCGGGCTCCAGCTCCGTCTCATCAGGCGTTATTTGGAGCGTGAGCGTACGCTGGAGCGGGGGGATGTTCAGGTTGAGATAACCGCTGGCATAGGCGGGCCGCGGGGGTGCATCGGGGACAATCTCTCCCGAGTCGTCCGTGCGCGGAGCAGAACCGACGACGTCCACCTGTATGTTGAGGTTAGGGATGTGTTGCGCCTCGATAGGCACCTGAAGTGTGATGGTGCCATCATCGATCACGAAACGCTCTGTGTAAAGTATGCCGCTGCGGGTGACGGTCAGCAGACCTTCTGCGGGGGTGAAGGGAGTCTGTACGAGGATCTGAGCCACATCCCCCGGCTGGTAGGTTTCCTTATCTGGAATCAGTGTGACTGTCTCTTGTTCGACCTCGCGGGCTGGGGGCTGCTGTCCACCGCTCACCCAGCGGGTGAACTGGCTCTGGTTATGGCGACCCATCGCATCCGTGACTTCAGCTGTGATCTGGTAGCGACCACCAATCGGGGTCTCGAAGCTGCAGCTAACCGGCTCCGGTTTTGAACCTACGGTGCATTCCTGCACATCTACTTCTACCTGCTGCCAGCTGCCATTTTGGTATTTCCATTCCAGCCGGGCTGCCTTCACGCTGATTGGCCGATCGGTTACGACGTTGCCATCGAGATCGGTGACGATCAGCTCGATCTCCAACGGCATGCCGCGCTCGACGAAATAGCGCTCACTGCGCAGACCTACATAGAGGCTTGCAGGATGTACCAGCAGGCTGGTGGTTCCCGCCCAAGCTTGGCGGTTGACATCGAACACTGTAGCTTCCGCCAAAACGCTGAACGGTCGCAGAGAGAACGCTTCATCGAAGTCCATGCGTAGATAATGGTTGCCGGAGGCATCGGTCACTCCGGAGAAAGATGCATATTCAGGTGTAGCGTAATCGGGCTCGTAATACCACCACCAGGGCGTCCAACTGCCGAAGGTGAAATCCGGCCAATTGGGCGGTTGATAGCTGCTGGGCGAGGAGGTTACATTCCATGATACCTCGGCGTTGGGGAGAGGATCACCGGTGTAGTATTTCGCTTCTACCGCGACCACTGCGTGGTCACCGATGAAGTAAGGTCCTGTCGTCTCATTGCGCGCTGATACTTCGAATTCCGGCCGCCGGAATTCCTGGATCTGGAAGTTGTGATAATACTGCCAACCACTGCCCAGTCCGCCTAGGCTGCCTTCGGCGTTCAGCAGGAGTTGAGCATATCCCAGGTTGGCGTTCTCGGGCAGCGTAAATGCGAAGTCAAATCCACCCAGGGCGTTGACATCGGCTCGGCCGTCACCCAGTTCGTTGCCCTGAGGGCCGATGATCTGGAAGCGCACGGCATCCACTTTGCCCCCGACCAATCCTACGTCGCCATCCTGCCCGGCGCCGATACTGCGTAGCCAGCCCTTCAAGTGAATTTCTTCGCCGGGGCGGTACATCTGGCGATCGTCGAAAACATACCAGCGCAAATCATCCTGCAGGCTTCTTCGAACCCAGCCGTCATCGCCCCAGTAGTAGGTTGAGCTGGGAAGAAGAGCTTGATCCCCTCCCTGACTTGCTACAAGGTAGGATACTCCCCCAGCGGGTATATTATATCTGGCGATGCCATCTTGCCCGGTGATGTAGGTTCCGCCGCCTGGTCCAGTTTCGATCATTACGTCGGCTAACGGAGAGCCGTCCTTCAGCGCATTGGACCAGACCACCATTTCACTGTGATCGACGAAAGCATCCACGCCGATCTGGGTTACCTGAACCCAGGCCTGTACAGTTTCCCAATAACGGTCTTCTTCGAAAATGCTGCGCTGTGGTTTGACGATGACGATGAAATGGCCAGACTCCCCGTCCATGTAATCGCTCAGGCCAATGTCCACTTCGGTGAGGACATCCGCAGGCGTCTCCAGCCGTTTAGTCTCGTTAAGAACCAGGTTGCCAGGAGGGTCTTGTGGAGTATCCGTACGCTGGTATTCATACATGTATTCCAGGAATGCTGGCCAATCGGATGGTTCAACGGCATAGATCTTGACATCCAATTTGTTGTAGTTGATGGTATACAGGTTTAACGCCGGATCACTGGCCGCGGGGTCCAGCGTTACAAAAATCTCATTGGGGCCGATCAAAGCGGGCTCTGCCGAACCAACCTTGAATTTTAATACAGCATCTCTGCCCAGTGTTTGGCCGAAGAAGTCCTTGATGTCCCCATCAACGGTTACCCTATAGGTCGTCCGTCCTTCCGTTGCACCGCGAATTGAGATCGTGTCTCCATAGATCGTTACCGACGCGCCGAGGAGTTCCGGGCTGATACGGAGCATGCTGTCATCGTATGCATCGAGGTCCAGGGGGTTGTTAAATTCGATAAAGAACGGTGTCAGAGGAGGGCATTCATCCTCATACCAGGAACAGCCATAATCATCAATACGCAGTGGGGCATACGTTTGAAAATTGAAGCTTTGCTGTGTCTGGGTGACCAGCGGACCCTCTGCCGAGGGTGTACCGGGTCCGATGGCAATCGAGATGTTGGTGTCCACGGGTAGTAATTCTTTTGCTCGGAAAGCCAGCCAACGCCCTTCGTTGGCGTATTCAGCCATATGGCTTACGGTTTTGTCCTCTGCAATTTCCTCCGCCGTTGCCAGCATGATGCTGACCTGCTGGTTCCCTGCTGTAACTTTGATGGTTTCCAGCACTGCTTCCGGGTTTATCCGTTGGTTAAAGGCGACGAAGAAAAGGGGATCCCGGGGTTGTGGTGTATACGATGGGTAATAATTCGTCATCGTTACGGTGGGGGTGCTGAAAGAAAATTGCACTGTTTCTGCCAGCACACCGCCGGTCGCGGACTGGGTCCCGGCAGGGATGGTGACGAGATATTCCGTGGCCATGGGCATGCGGTCGATCAATTCCGAATCATATTGGAAGTTAAGCGTCTTGGTGCCCAGCCAGCGCCAGGTACCGGGAAGGTCTGGTTCAATTTGAACGGGAACATCTTGTTCAGCAAGGTCGCTGATCGTTGCTAATACCACCATGGGCTGGTTAAAGGTGATGTTAACGAAAGGTGCAATGGGGATCTCCCCTTCTGGGGCGTAGCGCAACACTTCCAGAGGACCGGCTTCGATTGGTCCTGGTCCTATGAATGCCTGCGGCGGGGGGAAGGTCTCCGCGATGGTATCGCCGGTGCGCGGCGGGGGAATGACATCATCGGGAAGTCTGAAATCCAGGCTATCGTCGGGCTCAGGTACGAGTGCGGGGAGCCGCGCCAGGATGCGCACGAGGCTCTCATGCGTAAGCGGCTCACCGGTGGCGAGAGGTAGAGGTTCGACGACTTCGGGCTGGTCCTGACCCTCGCTCAAGCGGATGGATAGGTTTGAATCGGTACCGTCCGTCGCCACCGGACCTTCGCCGGTTTCCCCCGGTGTGTCGACCTGGGAGGGAATTACATGTCCCGGTCCACCGGTGTCCAAATTGCGAATAATCAAAAACGCGGCTAGTGCTGCCAGGATGACGATGGCGACGAGCATCAGCAGCCGATATCGACTCAAAAAATGATCTTGATTGTTTGCCATGACCGGGATACTCCTTATATATGACCAGGTGCTTGTCACCTGGTTTCTATTCTAGAGAATAGACGCCGGGATGTGCCAGTTGGTTCCCGGGTAGTGTTGCGTGCCTACTCTACCCCGTTTACTGCTGGGGGGAAAATTGCCCTGATGCCATTGTTGCTCCTACGCCCCCAGACGTACCATAGCGAGGGGGTACTACACTTTTCTTGTCATTAGTATGATTAAACGGATAGGTTTCTGGCCATTGTCTGAGGAGAGAAGCGACGAAGATTCTCGTTTGTGGCAAGAAGTAACCTTCTGTTCGAAGAACGAGATGGTTCGTTCAGCATGACGTTATGGGGTGGACTTGGCTGCATAGGGATGGCGCTTATCCTATAGAAAGAGTCGCCATGAGCAACATCGCAGAGTTCTCCCTGTCCGTCTATTACGGCCAGGGGATTGTCACTGCGGTCGAGTACCCCAGTTTATTGAAAACCCGCAGGGTCCCGTACGAAGCCGTAGTACAGCTCTTCGGATCGGTGATGGTATAGGCGGTGTTGGTTGTGCTGAAGACCATATCCCAGACATAGGCGCCCAGGCAGATGCGGGCTTCGATCAGGTAACCCAGATCGATAGCCGGCGGGGCAGGGTTCCAACTGACAGTTACCTTATCGCCGTTGCGCTGCGCGTGTACACCACTCGGCGGGGCTACCTCAGGGTGGGTGAGCAAAGTGGGATAGATCACGAGGATGCTGTCTATTTCGACATTGAGTTCGACGGCTGATGCCGTAATCCAACAATTCCAGATCGTGTCATGGGGGGTAACCCAGAGCCATGCTCCGGTGGCGTTCTTTCCTTTGACCTCGGCCGTATCCCCTTCCGACAAACCCCATGCGTAGAGATACTGTTTATCCGGCCCGTAACGGCAATTGATGCTCCCGAGCGCGGTGGCGATCGCAGCTTCTGGTGTGGCTGTAGCGCTAGGTGTGGGGCTGTACTCAGGCGTTGGCGTTTCGGTGATTGTAGGCGAAGGGCTCGGGCTGGCAGTTGGCGTCGCACTGGGTTCAGTTGTTGAACTCGCAGTTGCGCTGGGCGCGATTATCTCGGTCGATGGCACGCTGGTGGGAGAGGATGGCAAAGTCGTTGGGCTGGGTTGGACTTGAGATTGGGCGCAAGCCGAGAGTGTGACGGCGAGGGTGAGAGGGATGAGGACATGCCGTAAAGGGTTCTCCATATTCGCCTCCTATAGCGAATTGTGTGAAGCCTTCGGTGGGAGAGGTTACAACTGTACAGCTAGGTGCAAGGCTGTGCAACTGACCTCGTCATGCGAAACCACCGGGATCGTTTCAGCAAGGTCAACCGCGTTGATGCTCAGTGTGAACTCGACCTAACGATGCCAGAAGAGTCTGCAGACTCACCTTTTTAGGTCAAATTTTAGGGTGATGGGTCCAAGGAGGTCAGCATGATTGCTCGATGAATCTGTCACTTATTCATTGCCAATAGCTGTTTGCTCCATGTTGCAATTCCCTGCGATATCATCTAGTCTATTTCGGCATAAACTAACGAATAAAATTCAAGAGAGAGTGGGGCATGAACAAAACTCCTTTCATCGTCTCTATCATGACAATGTTTTTTGCCGCCGCCTGCGGACCAGTGAAACCTGCGGAAACAGTTCTCCCTAGTCCTCAGATCTTATCGGCCACAATAACCCCAACGCCCGGGCCATTTTGGGATTCTTTTCAAGCGTTCGACCGATCAGTAGATCATGTAATCGATTCCTATCCCCAACTTGCTCAGCTTGAGGATCTCAGCTGGTCATGGTATGAACCTGAAGAGGAAGCGGATTATGTAAACTTCCTTTTCACCGCCGATGATTGGAGAGTCCGTGTCTATGATCCGGATCTAGGGCGGTTGGATAATAAGGTGAAAGTCATAATCTCAAGTGCTTTGACTGAATTTCGATGGGAGGGGTTCGTCATTGGTGAGGATATTGATGGCTGGCTGACCTCCGCAGGAGTTGTCCCGAAACCAGCGGCTAGCCCTGAGGAGACGGATGAATGGCTGATGTATGTCAACGATCGCTATGGATATACCTTCCAGTATGACGGCGACGCCGATGTTATCGAGACTGGCGTGGCCTTCTTTGATCTCAGTGAACTTCCCGAAGGCATGTCTGAAACGGAGTATCGCTATGAGCTCTATGCGCGCTATGGTCCCAACCTATGCGTACGGCTCGAGCTTGGCGATGGGTACATCCTCTTCGATCCTCCGGAAAACCACAGTGCTAACTACACCTTTTGTCGACGTATCGGAGCCACCACGGCCACTGTTACGAAGCGGGTAGAAGCCGTAACGATTGAGGGTGTCCAATATCTTGCCGAGGGGGATGAATTCGAAGTGACCGACGGTAGGCATAACGAATCCCTCAGTATTGATCTGCCTTCCGGGGTGCGGATCGAGTTCGGTGGATATGCAAGTGATGATGCAGGCTTCGAGGTCTACCGGGAGGAGATCCTGCCCATCTTGATAGCTATTCTTGAGACCTATGAGAGCATTCCTTAAAATAGCCCTCGTTCCATAGACGGAACTCTCACAGACAGCATTACAGGGAATTCTTGGTCGGCGTTTTGCGGCTCACTCGAAATGATATATGAGAACGAGCGGGAAACTTCGTTTTACGTTATTCTGGGTCGCACAGTTTGTGAAAGGTAATCCCCCCTATATTTGGAATTTCTTAACCCTTACGTAGACTCCCATCATGGATCCAAAGCGCATTTCAAACAACCGCTTTGCCATATCAATCAGGAGGCCTCTCCAATGAACCCGGTCATAGATGTGATACACAATCCAAAATCCGTGCGTGCCTATGAGGCTAAGCCGGTGCCCGACGAGGTGCGTGACGTTATCCTCCGATCAGCTATGCGTGCCCCAACGGCCGGCAATATGATGCTGTATTCCATCCTCGAGGTCAGCGATCAAGAAGCCAAGGACAAGCTAGTCGAGACTTGCGATAACCAGCCGTTCATCGCCGAGGCGCCGCTTGTTCTCATTTTTCTCGCGGATTATCAGCGCTGGGTTGACTACTTCACGGTTTCAGGGGTGGAACAGTTTTGCATAGACAAGGGCATGCCGATGGTTAAGCCAGAAGAGGGGGACCTGTTCCTCGCTTGCTGCGATGCCCTCATTGCCGCGCAAACAGCCGTGATCGCCGCTGAGTCGATGGGGTTAGGTTCCTGCTACATTGGAGATATTTTAGAGAACTATGAAATTCACCGGGAGATTTTCGATCTGCCCCAATACGCCGTTCCCATAGGCATGGTTTGCTTCGGCTACCCATCAAAAGAACAGAAAGAGCGGGAGCGGACGGAGCGGTTCGGCGAGGAATTCATCGTTTACAAGAATCGGTACAGGCGTCTTGGCGAAGATGAATTCGAGGCGATGTACGCGAGCATCAGTGAACGCTTGGTGGCGGGGAATGCAGAAATGCGTGACCAGCCCAGCACAGGACTAAGAATGTACACGCGCAAATTCAGCGCGGAGTATGCGGTGGAAATGAGAAGATCGGTCCGCGCGATTCTGGATGCGTGGATTGCATAAATCCAGGCATCTTCGTCGCTGCACTCCTCGCAATGGCATGCAGGAGGAACTTGTCATGCTGAGTCGAAGCGCAGTGGAGTAACGGAAGACTCCGAAGAGATTACCCTGGTTTATCTCTCTTATCGCTTTTTCAACGCAATACCTGGTCTCGTATTCCGCATAGAACCGTCAATACTCGCAATAAGATAATTACCCCGATCTGGGTTTTCCGTTCGGCTTCTTTTTGACGACTGCGAGTATTCCCACACAAATAAGCACCAACGTGGGGAGCAGGTACGCCATAACCGGCGATGGTTGGGTTTCGTTATTTGCCTCCAGCGTCTGCAAGCGAGAATTCAAGGCTTCATTTTGCGCATAAAGGGCTTCGTTCTGCTGTTTGAGTTGTGCGATCTGAGCAGCTTGTCCGTCGGCGATACGGTTCAACTCCTGGATAGCAGCCAGTGCCACACCGGAAGAATCGATCGCGCTGATGTGGTCCTCGTATTCCCCAACGTCGAAGAGAGGGTTGAACTCCTGCGCCATAGGCCCGATGTGACGGCTATCTGTTTCGCGATCCTTGTAGCTCCAGGTCGTGAGCGGCAGCTCGGAGACGAGATCCAGGATCTCGGCGGTATCCACAGGTTTGAAATTCTCTTTGAGGTTCATGTCTGAAGGGCTGGGAATATTAATCGTCTTAGTCTTCGTCAGGCATGGCTCCCCCAGCCCATCTTGGGCGCAGGTTTTGAGCGTTACAGAGATTGTGTGCCCGCCGATCGGTGGAGTAAAGCCGATGTAGACGTAATACTTTTCACCCGGGTGGATCGTGGTCATAGGCCATGGAGTACAACCAACTCCTGCCGCGAAGACGTCCGCTTGACGTGTCTTGACTTCGAGCGTATCCAAATTCTTGGCAGTGGTGTGGTGTGATTCGATATCTAGCTCCCCGGTATTCGTCACTCCAAAAAATACCACCTCACTGGGACCACAAAGATCTATTTCGTCAAAAGAGAAATCGAAATTAAACACTGGCGTGGCAGTAGCGGCTGGCGTAGGCGTCGGCGGCGGTGTGCTCTCCGGGAGAGCGTTGGTGTCGCCCTTGATGACAGCATATTGCGTCCAGAGCCAGCAGGTGCGACCGGATGAATCCGGCACCTTGATGATGACGTAGTTAGCCACGCTGCTGCGGCCAACGATCTCCGCCTCGTCGCCGATCATGAAAATGTAAACCAGATCGTACACGGTCCCGGGACCGGACCGGCAGTTGGTATTCTCGGTGACGGTGACGATCGGTATGGAGGGAGTATCCGTTGGCGTAACCGTGGGTGTATTGGTGGGTGTCGGCGTGTCTTCAGGATGCGGCTCGGTTGGTGGGGACACCGTGGGTTGCGAAGGCACAGCGTCGGGCACATCTTGCATCGGACGGGTCTCCTGGATGGCTGGTCCGACATCAGTGGCGCCTGCCGAATCCCTGGCAAGTTGAAGGTTGCAGGCCAGCGTCGATAGGAAAAGCGCGATAGGGATGAGGATTAGCTGCTTGTTGTTCTTCATCTCGACACTCCTCTTTTATTAGTGCGATCGAATGCAAGGCGGGTTTCCTGATTCGGAGGGTTTGTAATCCACACGCATTTGCTGCGTACATAGGGTGCGACGATGGGGAATCTCCAATGGTTCCATAGTTTAGGGTTGATCCGGTTTCAGTGCAATCTGATAAGGGTCTTCGTGAAGTCCTTCAGAACTGCCCTGCGCGATATTCCGCCAGCACTAAAGCGACATATCCAGAAAAGGGTCTTGACAAAGTTATCGTAATACGATAAAATGATATCGATAAACGATAAATAATATACGTAAATCGATAATGTTAATAGGAGAAAGCACCATGTCTTCGACGAAAAACCTACGCTTAGCACGCTTTTTAAAGGTCTTAATGGACATCCTCTTCGGGTTGATGATTTTCGCCATTGTTGCCCTTGTGCTCTGGGTGGCGCTATCACCTGTGATCTTCAATCAGGCCGAGTTCATCGGATCAGCTTCGATCCCGGTGAGGATCGGGATGGGGTCTGAACCTCAATTTGAGGTGGCCTTCAACGGAACTCCTGGGGAACGGATTGGTACAGCCCATGTAGAAGAGGCGGAGGGAACCTTGTTTCTGGAAACAGATAGTCTCTTCGTCATTGCCATCGCCAATGCCGCCAAGCTGATTTTCGCCATCGGGCTGGCATACGTCTTCTATCTGATGCGAGGGATCCTGGAATCGATCGACGAGGGCGATCCATTCACGTTCGAGACGCGCCAGCGGATCCGCCGGTTGGGCTACGCTGTGCTGGCCGTTAGTTTATTAGGTCCAGGCGCTCAGTGGCTTGCAGCTATGGAGATTCTTAACCAACTTCCGAAGACAGTACCAGAGCTGATGCCAGGTCCCACGTATAACTCAGAAGTGATTTTAGTTTCTCTGTTGATCTTACTGCTTGCACATGTCTGGAGTTATGGTTTGGACCTCGAGCGTGAGCGCGAGCTGACGGTGTGAGGCGATCATGACGATCAAAGTCAATCTGGATCTACTGCTCGTGCAACGCGGGATGAAACTTTCTGAACTGGCCGAAGCAATTGATATCACCTTGCCGAATCTTTCGATCCTGAAGACCAATAAAGCCCGTGCGATCCGCTTCTCGACCCTGGATGCCATCTGCAGGGAGCTCAATTGCCAGCCCGGGGATTTGCTCGAGTACATCTCGGATCATGACGAGTCCTAAGAAGAGCCTATCGCCCTCGCTCTTTAGGAAGGATCGATTGGATGGATATGTTTGTATTGATGGTATATGTGCCCATAGTCCTCCGAGGACCTGGGCTATACCTCTTGGAGTTGGGGTTGCTCAAGGGGTTGGAAGTGGTTATCTGGAAGTTGTGAGCTTTGTCAGAAGGTCCATATCGTATCCAATTAAGATGAGGGACTGGAGTCGAGGAATACTCAGAAGAGGTTCCCCTGATTTATCTCTCTCTTCGCTTTTTCAACGAAATACCTGGTCTCGCATTCTGGACAGAATAGATAGTACTCGTAATAGGATGATTGACCCGGCTTTGGTTTTCCGCGCGGCTTCTTTTTGATCACCGGAGTCCCACACTTTCGGCAGGGCTGCCCAACCTCGGAGATCTTAGAGGGGGCCAGCCTCTCTAATTCCAATTGTTCCAAATAGCCGTCATCTTCGAGTGGATTTTCTCCTTCGATGGCGGCATAGGATAGGTGATCCGCCCGCTCATTATGCGGATCTCCCGCGTGCCCCTTCACCCACGAGAAGTGGACATCATACTCCTCGATCAAGGGGAGCAGCCTTTCCCATAGATCGGCGTTCGGGACGCGCACTCCGCCTTTGCGGATATAACCCTTCTCCCTCCAGGCAACGGCCCATCCCTGCGAAACCGCGTCAACGAGGTATTTCGAGTCGCTGTAGATCGTGACCGTGTATTTCTCTTTCAGGCGCTCAAGACCAGAGATCGCCGCCAAGAGCTCCATGCGGTTGTTGGTCGTGTGCCGGTATCCCTGCGAGAACTCAACCTCCGATTCTTCAGACAGGATCACGATGCCGATCCCGCCGGGTCCGGGGTTGCCCTCGCAGGCTCCGTCGGTGTAAATGCGTACGTTGTTATCCGTCATCGCTTATTGATTCTAAAGCCTGGGCCGGTAATCTTCAATCCCTGGGTTCCTCAGGAAAACGGTGTCATGTGCGGCATGTAGGTGTGAATGTGGATGGATGATAGCGGCATCGTCTGTGCGATGATTTATTAAGGACCTTGACGATGTCGCCAGTGGCCAGGTGCTTTGAATCACCGAAGCGCTGAGTAGACTGAGAACACTGAACTGATTGAACCGCAACCCCGCTGATTTTAATGAAACCGCTGAAAAATAAAACTGAACGGCATGTGGGTGGGCATCAAAAGATAGTGGAGATTTAGATTGAGCGGAAGTCGAATTACTTGTGCGTTGTTGGGTTTACACCCTCTAGACCTCCCCTGCAGTGAGTGTAATTCTTTGCGTATTTGGAGATATTAAAAGACGAGACAGAGTTTTTTGTTCAGGCTGGCACCTCACATCGTTTCCTTGGGTGTCTTCGTAGATAGCCTTGCAGCATGTCTTATAATGAGATCCGATTTGATTAAACTGAGGAGGTATTCATTTATGAGCCTACAAATTGGTCAGCAAGCCCCGGATTTCTGCTTGCCCAGTCATCTCGATAGGGAAGTTTGTCTGAGTGACTATCGCGGCCGCAACGTGGTGCTAGCCTTTTTCCCCCTGGCCTTCACCCCAACCTGAAGCGCGCAAATCCCGGGATACCAGGCGCAGTCCGCCAGGTTCGCGGGATTGAATGCCCAGGTGCTGGGCATCAGCGTCGACCATGTTCCTGCCCTGAAAGCCTGGGCAGATACCTTCCAGGGGATACAGTATCCCCTCCTCAGCGACTTCTGGCCGCATGGGGAGGTTTGCCAGCAATACGGCGTTCTTCGGACTGTGGGATCCTCCGAACGGGCGATCTTCATTGTCGACAAAGAAGGCCTGATCCAATACATCGACATTCATGATGTCGACGACCTTCCAGATAATGAGATTTTATTTTCAGAGCTGCGCCGCATCGATCCGGAAGCTGCACAGCAGGTTCCCCCTGAGCCGGTGGCACAGCCGCTGCCCTATGGCGGGATCGTGATGTACTGCACCCAATGGTGTGCGGATTGCGTCCGGGCGCGTGTGTGGCTCAAAGAACGCAATTTGGACTATACAGAAGTGGACGTTTACAGAGTGCCAGGGGCCTTGAAGCAGGTACGGGAATGGGCCGGCAATCGCTTGGTCACGCCCACCTTCAACATTGATGGAACGATTGTCATCGATTTTGACCCGGAACGCCTCGAACAGGTCCTGGGCGTGTAAGGCTCAAAGACTGGAGAGTCTGTGCCAGACGACACATTGCAGATTCTCGGCATGGATACCCAGTTTCTATCTAACCGCTTCCAAGTGCCCAATCAACCGGAATCCACGCCCTTCGCGTCGGTTGGTGAACCTTAGCTCATAATCTACAGCTTCAGTAGGCGTGGCGATAGTGGTTAAGTTAATCGTTCTTTTATAAACAATTGCCTGGAGGTAATCAGCTTTGGGAAAATGGAAGACACGAGTTTTCACACTGATCGTAGCGCTTGGCATCTTGTTGAGTTCCTGTAGCCAGGCAGGTCAGGGGTTATTGCCCACGGATACTGCTGTACCTGAGCCATTGCTCGTACCGGCGACGGATACGCCCCTGCCACCCTCGCCGACCTACATAGCGACAATAACACCATCGTCCACACCAGAACCGACTTCAACCCCCACGCGAGCACCGCAGATCCGTGTCATTGAAAACACGAATTGCCGATTGGGCCCAGGAGTTGACTTTCTCTTTCAGGGTATGCTTCGAGTTGGGGATGTAGCTGATGTGATCGGGAGAAGTACGCTGCCGGATTATTGGTATGTGACAAATGCGCAACTCCCAGAAGAGGGTTGCTGGTTGTGGGGTGAGTTTGCTCAAGTGGAGGGAGATATAGAAGCGTTACCGGTGTACACACCGGCACCCAGCCCAACGCCTCAGGTTGGCTTCGATGTCTACGTAAAGAGTTTCGTTGATTGCGGATACAACCAGACTGTCATATTCGCCGTGAGGAATGCCGGCAGCGAGCGGATCTGGTCGGGCTTTGTCGAAGTACAGGATCTTGGGACGGGTGAGACTTTGTATAGAGCCCGGGAACGGCATCCCTTTGCTGCAAGCGTTGAGCCGGCTTGTCCACCCGGTCACGGAAATGAGCTTTGGCCGGGTGAGACGCGCTACATCCACGTACCGATAGCACCCGAGAAATCGGACATTTCAGGGGTGGGAATCATCACCTTATGCACTGCAGATCATCAAGGTGGAACTTGCCTGACGAAGTACAGTTATTTTTACCTTCCTTGATCTAACAACTTTGTTAAGGTTATTCGATTTTAGCCCATTATAGCAATTGGAAATAAATCAAGTAGAGCAGTAAGATGCATTCAGCTCTATTCCAAACGCATCATTGCTGCTTCCTCGCGTAGCACACCCGCAGCTTAAGGCGGAAGGGGCAGAAGAACCCATTCCGAAGCATGACTAGATACGACACCCGCATCCCGCCTCCCACCTGGGTGATCTCCAATGACGATCCGAACAACAGCCTGGCCCCGTTCAATTATTTCGATGGGATGCCGGAAAAGCTGTTTGTGATGGCTGATGAGTCAGGTAGGGATTGAACCACTGAGTCGTTGTAGGGCTTGAACCGCCGAAACCCCGATTAGGATGCGGTAAAAAAATTGGATGGAGTTTATAATTTCAGAGATGCTGCTAGTTGGGATATCCAGTCTGAATTAGCCCTTACGAGACACAAATGCTATGCTTATGAAGCCCTGACCCTGTTAGGAAGTTAGAACCTTGGATCTAACCGTTCACGATCCATCGAAACGAAAACCTTCAACCTATCTTCCGATGAAAGAGGTTCTGATGAAATCGCACCAATTGTCTCCAACTTTGCTAATCTGCTCCTTTATTTTGTTAACTTCCAGTTGTAATTTCCCTCTACCCATCCCAACACCAACACCGACGTCCGGTTCTGTGAATTGCACGACCTCCCAACTTGTTGCTCCGCAGGCGTTCAGCCCATCCAATGAGCTGGTCCCCTCGCTTCAGCCTTCCATTCAGTGGTTCTACCCGGAGGATTGCGAGCCAGATGCATACCGGCTGGAAATTGCGGCCAACGGTGACTTCAACTCACCTTCAGTCCTTGTCGAGGTTGTCGGTGGCGGACAGGTGCCGTGGACGCTCTCCCAAGCACTCCAACCGGCAACGCTCTACCATTGGCGTGTGGCCGCCGAAATCGGGAATAGCACTGGCCCTTACTCACCCTCACCTGCGTTCTGGACCGGACCCACCTGCGATCCGAGTGCGCTGAACCCGCCTCTGCTGATCGATCCAGCGTATGGCGCTACCGTCCAGGATGATTCGCCTGAGCTTTCGTGGGAGTATTCCAACACAGTATGCATTCCGGAGGGCTATCACTTTGAGGTGGCTTCCGACTATCAATTCTCAAACCTGAAGATCTCAGGAGATGGACCAGGACCCTGGACAAGTTTTGAGACCGCAGTGCCTTTCCTGGATGATTGTGGTCTGTACTACTGGTGGGTAGCGGCGCAAACCGCTGGAGTCATGAGTGGGCACAATTTCTCGCTTTTCTATTCCGACTTCGCGGGAAATTGCCCACAATTTAGCTGCGATTCAACACAGCTTGTCCCGCCCGATCCGGTTTACCCGATCGGCGGTCAAACCGTGACCGATCTTGGCGATCCCTTTAGATACCAATGGGAGTATCTGGATCCAGCGTGCATACCGGATGGTTACTACATCGAGGTGTACTCCGGAACCGATTTTGCCTCGACACCAGTCGGGCAAGGAATGGCACTGGATTCTCGCGATCCGGGGTGGGGACCTCTTCCCGAACTTCCCGCCTACGTCATTCTCCCCGATTGCATGACATTTACATGGCATGTTGCTGCTTTGCAGGGTCCGGAGACGGGGCCTTTCTCAAGCGAAGCGACGTTCACAACAGACTACACGGGGTCCTGTGGCGCACCGAGCGTCCAGGGCGTTTCACTCATCGGCATGGCGTGTCTCGAGCAGGAGCGCATGATGGTGACGTTTGAATTTCCCGAACCCCCGCAAGGACCATACGAGGCCATCGTCGATGGACAGATCTTCGATTGCGAACCCTGGTCGGGTGCTCCTCGGCGCCTGATTTGTTCGGGCCCGATGGTTCCAGAAGATAGCCTGGTACCAGTCCAGCTGGAAGACCTGACCAGTGGGTCGCTCCTTTTTGACGGCGAGATATCCATCATCTGCGCGGAGGAGCTAGAATCTTGCAGCATATTAGATGAGGCAAAGTGTGTTTCCCGGAGTGACTGTACATGGGTTAAAAAAGATCTTCCCTCTGGCGGAACCTGTAAAGTCAAGTAGGCTGGGGCTCACCAACGAAGCTGGGCTCCAAAAACTTTTATCTGGATTGAGCGGACGCGGAATTCCTTATGCGCATTTGTGTTCTCCAGCCCCCAGCAAGTGTTCTGTGGTGGGTGTAATTCATAACGTAATCGAAAAAACCCCCCTTCATTGGGGGGTTCACCACAGTGGATGATCAACCCCCCTCGCAGATACAGAGGGGGTGACACACAACATTCTCACTCCCAACAAACTGGGAAAAACACACATCTTTTTTCTTGGCGAGCTCACTTACTGGAACGCTGTATGTAAGTTAAAGGACGCCGATACACCACAGAAGACCAAGCACCAACAAGATACCCGTCAACCATAATTCAAGGACAGTTGACAGCAAGATATTGGAAATTGGGTATTTATGCTTATTCATCTTGAAGAAATGGGTTGCAGGATGCGGGCCAAGTTATTGAAGAATCCGTTATGGCTGCATTAAGGCGAAGGATTTATTTCATCTACCAGGGTGGTTTCTAATTCCAATCGCACTGTATCGGGATCTTGACCGGGAATTGATACTCCCAAGTTAACGAGTTCTTCCCTAATCAATGGCATGAAAGCAATCGACGCCTAATTCGTCTCAAAATCCGAGGAAAGTAAACCGCCCCCATTTCTAATCCTTCTTGCACAAAACAGATTCATTTCATGGATGGGTTGTGCGGCTGTAAATCGAACCAACCGTACTCTTGTTACTCCTCTGTTCTGATTGCGCCTAACCTCAGATTCCCGGCGCCGACCATCGTCGTAGACAGCAGTGGTGTTTATTTAAAGACTGTGGATAATTGACGACCGATACAGAATTCTCTACAATGTATATCATTCTAAGAGAGGAGGATGTATAGGAAAGAATAGGAGAGCGTCGTGCGCAGAATAATTTACGGTTGAGTCGCTACGAATAACAAGGAATGACGAGGAGGAGACACCAGATGATCAGCAAACTCTTTCCAAAGAAGAATGGAGCGGTACTCAGGGCGGTCGGAATCGCGGTAATGATGACCGTGATAGTACTGGGAACAGCGATGTGTGCACCAGCTGCGGAAACCCCAGTGGTGGAGGAACCCCCAGCGGTGGAAGAACCCGCAGCAGTGGAAGAACCCGCAGCGGTGGAAGAACCCGCAGCGGTGGAAGAAGGTGCAACTCTTGCGATAGAGCATTTCAGTGTGATTGAAGGGACCACCTGGTCTGGTGCCCACGATCGCGCAGGAAAACGAATCGCCGAAGTATATCCCAATGTAGATTACGTCTACAGAGAGGAAGTAGGACCTGATCTCACAAATCCTTACGCAGAGGAAATGATCGCCGATGGCGCAGACATCGTCATTGGCAACGCAGAGTTCATGGGTCTGCCTTTGCAGGATATTGCGGATAAATACCCGGATGTCTATTTTGGATCCATCATTGCCAGCGATCTGGTGACCAAGAGGAACTTCATTCGGCTCTTCCCCAGGCAATACCAGGCGCTATATCTGGAAGGGCTTATCGCTGGAGCATTAACCGAAACGGGCAGTATTGGCATCGTTTCGGCATTCCCTTGTGTTCAGGTCATCAGGCGACAAAACGGCTTTATCCTAGGGGTACAAGATGCAGCCGAGTTGCTTGGTAAAGATGTCAGTATTTACGTGAAGTATGTCGGTGACTGGTACCTGCCCACGGAAGAGCGTGATATCGCAGAAACCTTGATCGCCGAGTACAACGTGGATGTCCTGACCCACCAGACGGATTCCGGATCTCCACTCGATGTTGCATCGGAACAAGGCATCTGGTTCGTCGGCAAGGACATGGACATCGTAGGGTTCTATGGCTGGTCGGATACGGATACCGTTGCGATATCTTTCGACACGCGGTGGGAGGTCCTATACAACTACATGTTGAGTGAGTTCCTTGCTGGAGAAGAAAATCCAACAACTGTTCTGTACTTGGGCATGGACTCCTCCATGGTTTTGGCTGACGGGACCGAGGTTCCGACTGTTGACATCATGAACGACAATAAAGTAGGCGTCGACGCCATTAGTCCAGCCGCACTATCCTTGATCCCTGATGAGATCGTTCAGCTTGTTAAGGATAGACGGGATCAAATGATTGCCGGAGAATGGGATCCGTTCACCGAATTCGCCTTTGTCAGCAATGGTACAGGATTGGACCTCGAAGGCACACCCATTCCAGCTGCAGGGACAACGGTTAAAGCTGCTGGCGAAACGCCGAATGACGAGTGGCTGCTCTCCCAGTTCAACTTCGACGTTGAAGGTGTGACGATCCTGGAGTAAAAAAGCGTTAAGTGATCTCCACGATCACATCAATGCGCAACAGACACGGCCAAGCACAAGCATGAGACTCCCAATCTTGAGCGCAAATCCCAGGAATGGGAGCCTCATGCCTGCTTGCAGATCAACTTCAGATAATTACAATCACAAGGCAATCTTGGAAGTTATCGATACCAACCATATCGAGTATCGGCTGTTACGGGTCACGGATGAAGACTGCTAGATCGGCATGCAAGACAATGCCCTTCTCATGGAAGCGTGTCCAGTGCAAAAAGTGCCCATAGAAGATATTGAAGGCGGGGAAACGATTCTAGAGGCGAGGGGAATCACGAAAAGATTCCCGGGAGTCGTGGCCAATGACCGCATAGATTTTGAAATTAAGGCGGGTGAGATCCACGCGGTTCTTGGTGAGAATGGGGCCGGGAAAACAACCCTGATGAAGATCCTCTTCGGGCAGTATCAACCTGACGAAGGTGAGATCTACATCGGCGGCAAGCAGGTCAAGTTCAGATCACCGCTGGATGCCATCGATCTGGGCATTGGCATGGTCCATCAACACCGCAAATTGGTAACCGCTCACACAGTCATTGAAAACATCATCCTCGGGCACCCCAGGGCCGGTAAGATACTCAATATTAAAAGAGCTGAGAGGGAGATCAAGGAGCTCTGTGAAAAATACGGATTCTACGTCGACCTCAAAGCAAAAGTGTGGCAGCTTTCCGAAGGAGAAAAGCAGCTCGTTGAGATCCTGAAGGCACTCTATCGTGGTGCAGAGGTCCTCATCATGGATGAGCCATCTTCAGCGTTGACACCTCTCGAGACTGAGAAACTTTTAACTTCCATAAAAGCTATGACCCGAGATGACCTCGCTATCGTCCCCTTCATCACTCATAAACTCCCAATTGTGCTGAGGATAAGCGACCGGGTCACGGTTCTAAGAAGAGGCAAGGTTGTGGCTTGCGTGGATAGTGCACTAGCAACAGAGAAGAGTCTAGCTAAGGAGATGGTAGGGCGAGAGGTTATATTTAGAACAAAAAAGGCTCAGGTGGAGAAGGGCAAACCACTCCTTCAAGTTGAAAACCTTGAGGTTTTGAGCGATAAAGGTTACCTGGCATTAAAAGGTGTTACGTTTTCTATTTGTGAAGGGGAGATCTTTGGCGTTGCTGGAGTCTCCGGTAATGGGCAATGTGAATTGGTCGAGGCGCTGGCAGGTCTTCGAAAGATAGAGGGGGGTAAGGTGATCTTTGATGAAGAAGATATTACCTTTACAACCAGCCTTAAAAGATGGCAGTCGGGCATGGGATACATACCAGCGGACCGCATACACGTGGGTTCGATTGCCGACTTCTCCCTCGTGGAAAATACCACTCTGAACTATTACTTCGATGACGATTTCAACACACGAGGGTTGTTGGATTACAGGAAGATACGCGAGTTGACAAAAGAAATCATCGCAGAGTATAGCGTGGCAACACCGTCCGCCGACATCAAGGCAAAAAGCTTATCCGGAGGAAACCTTCAAAAGCTCATCTTGGCACGCGTACTCTCGCGCAAACCAAGGTTGTTGATCGTTTATTTACCCACCCAGGGTCTTGATGTGGGGGCAACGGAGTTCGTCCGCAACAAACTCGTTGAAGCCAAACAAGAGAAAGCAGGAGTTCTTCTTATCTCTGAAGACCTGGATGAAATCTTAGCCTTGAGTGATTGGGTGGCTCCGATCTATGAAGGGAAGTTCATGGGCATCATCCAGGGAGAGAATGCCCAGAGGGAGCTTGTGGGTGTGATGATGGCTGGGATAACGGGGGATGAGCAAGAGATATGAGACTCGGTGACGTTGAGTATAAACTTCAGAAGAGAGTGTCATTATCCGGCATGCAAGCTGCGACCATATCGATCCTGGCAATCATCAGCGCGTTGGCTCTTTTTAGCTTGATCTTCATCTTGGCTAGGATCAACCCCCTGATCGCGTATCGCGAGATTTTCTCCTACGCTTTTGTTAGCTCCTATGGATTGCCGTTGACGATTAACCGGTTCATATTCATCTTGTTGTGCACATTCGCCTTCATCATTCCCTTTAAAGCAGGGCTCTGGAACATCGGAATGGCCGGGCAACTTTATGTCGGTACCTTGGCTGCATACGCAGTTCTGTATGCCTTTGGTGTGAATGAATTCCAATCCTTGCGAGTTTCGCCTCAGCTCATCATCCTATTCATGTTGATCGCAGCAGCATTGGGGGGTATCGTAGTTGGCTCAATTGCAGGGTTTTTAAAAGGGAAATTCAACCTCAATGAGATTGTTGTGACGATGATGTTGAATTTCATTGCTTTCTGGGTGGTTTCATTCATGATCAAAGAGGGAGGTCTTTTCATGAACCCTGGCGGGAGAGGCGAGAGTTTCGAATTGCCAGCTTCCCTGCAACCAGGGTTGATCATGGGCGTCCCTTTTACAATCTTCATCGTCCTTGGGGCTGCACTGCTGTTGCACTTTATGTTCGCAAGAACCAAAATCGGCTACAAAATCAGAGCTTACGGGCATAATCCCACTGCAGCCGAATATGCGGGAATCAGTCCATTGTTAATCCCCCTCCTGGTTTTTGTAATGGGCGGTGCCTTAGCGGGTCTGGCAGGTTATCACTACTTTGCAGCGGTTCCCGGAGTCTATAAAATCGCCAGGACGTATGGTTATTTTGGCGATCTGGCATTCTATGGGATTATTTGTGGGTTGATTTCCCAAGGTAACGCTATCGCCACGATCCCAGTAGCGCTGCTTTTCGGAGGTTTATCGATCGGGGGCAGATTCATCCAGGGAAAACTTGGCATGAGCTTTGGCGTGGATTTTGCCCTGCTCGGCGTTTTAATGATAACGCTCGTCGCTTTTCAATTCTTTTATCGCTATAGGATCGTTCGGGTAAAAACAAGGAAGGAGAGCATGGATGTGGGAGTTCTTCGTTAGAAGTCTCGACGCCTCAACGATCTTCACAATTGCGGCTCTCGGTGAACTCATTGGACAGCGTTCGGGGGTTCTAAACGTAGGAATCGAGGGTGTGATGCTTTTTGGCGCTACGTTGGGTTTCATCACCGCGAAAACTACCGGGAACTACTTGCTCGGCTTCTTAGTGGGAATTGCCATCGGAGGTTTGCTCGGACTTCTCCACGGATTTTTTTCTATAACCCTTGGTGGCGACCAGGTTGTAAGTGGAATGGGAATATGGATCCTTGGCTTCGGTCTCACCACCTACATCGGCAGCATATTTACGGGACCTTTAGGGATGGAAAGGATACCCGCGACCCTGGGGCTTTCTCCATTCTTTTTTCTAGGAATTGCGCTTACCGCGATTACCTGGTTTGTGCTTTCCAGGACAAGTTTGGGATTGATGATTAGATCGGTGGGGGAGAATCCTACGGTCGCTGAAGTATCAGGAGTCAACATCGCCAAAACTCGCTATCTCTGTGTCATAAGCGCCGGAATGCTGATGGGATTAGCGGGTGCAATTTTCTCCTTGGATTACAACCCAGTTTGGAGCTACAACTTCATCTCGGGTCGTGGTTTCATCGCACTTGCGCTCGTTTTTTTCTCGATGTGGAACCCTTTGATCTTGATTGGAGGTTCGATTCTATTTGGAACCTTGTGGCAGCTCTCACTCAACCCACAAATGCTGCTCCCAGGCGTTATGTCCAGGTACATCTGGAGGACAGTTCCCTTTGGCATCACCTTGGGCGCTCTGCTGCTCATGTCAACCAAGTGGTTCCGGACCAAGTGGGGCGCGGCAACGCCCGAAGCGCTTGGGCAACCATATGTAAAAGAAGGATAAGTCGATGCATGTTCTCCAAGCAATCATTCTTGTATGCAGGGACGATCTATCCAGGTGAGTAATCGAAGCTTCGTTTTACCGCTGCACTATTAGTTACGGGATCCTATAAGACCCTATTTTCCACCAATATGATCACAACTACCTTACCTCTTCTCAGATTTTTTAATTTCTTTTGGTCAACCAAGCAACCAATCAGAACAGGATCTTACAGCAGCGTTGGAGCCTGGAAGATTGGAATGAGTCTCGAATTTATGCGACAATAGTGAAGAGTATGGATCCCCCAGGCAGTTTCCTGCGAGCGGATTGGAAGCTCCATACCCCCCAGGTTATACGGAGACCATAAATGGGCCCATTGGAAGGCATTCGAGTACTGGACCTTAGCCGCGCAATGGCAGGGCCGTATTGCACCATGATGCTAGGAGATCTAGGTGCGGATGTGATAAAAGTGGAACGACCCGGCAGCGGTGATGAAAGCCGTGGCTATGGGCCACCCTTTGTTGGGCAATCGAATGAGGATTACCCGGGTGAATCGGCTTACTTCTTATCTGTAAATCGCAATAAACGCAGCATCACCGTTAATCTAAAGAGCAGTGAAGGTCAAGAGATCATTCAGCGTTTAGCGCGCTTGTGTGATGTGCTCGTGGAGAACTTCCGGACCGGAGTGCTTGATAAACTGGGTATGGGCTATGAAGATATGAAGGAATTCAATCCCAACCTGGTGTACTGCTCCATCAGTGGGTATGGGCGAACCGGCCCGTACGCCGGACGACCCGGCTATGATGTGATCATCCAGGCCGAGGGGGGGATGATGGGCATCACCGGCCCTGTCGAGGGCCCCCCTTCAAGGGTGGGCGTGCCGATCGTGGATATCACGACTGGGATGTTCGCGGCGACCTCCATCCTGGCGGCATTACGCGCCCGTGACCAAACGAAAGAGGGACAACTCATCGATATTTCTCTCTTCGATACGCAGGCAGCGCTCTTAACGAATGTGGCGTCCAACTACCTGATTGGGGGAGCCGATCCACTCCGAACAGGGAACGATCACCCCAACCTGGCGCCCTACGGAGCCTTCCGTGCTCAAGATCGCTGGCTCGTCCTCGGCGTAGCCAACGAACCCCAATGGGAAACCTTCTGTGCGGTAATTGATCGGCAAGATCTCAGGGAGGATGTGCGCTTCAAGACGAATGGAAACCGTATTACCCATAGGGCTGAATTAGGGGAGATTCTCAGTGGGGTTATGGCCTCACGCCCAGTGAGTGAATGGCTAAGCGCCTTGCGTAATGCGGGGCTGCCCTGCGGTCCCATCAACGATGTAGCAGCTGTCTTCGATCACCCCCAGGTTCAGCCCAGGGATTTGATATTGGAGGTTGAGCATCCCAAAGCTGGTCCGATCCGCCTTACAGGGTTTCCTTATAAAATAGCGAAAACACCTGCCGAACTACACTATCCTCCTCCATTGCTTGGGGAGCATACTGAGGACGTACTCACGGAAATTTTGGGTTACTCTATAGAGCAAGTCGCACTATTGCAGGAGCGAGGGGCGATCTAGAATAAAACTTCTAGTCGTCCTAAAGATCATCTAGTAGGATCATTCATCTCGAAGTCAATATTCCAAGGATTGTGATGTCGTCATGATGATATCTAAAGTAGAGATTCGATCTGGTGCATATTACGACTCGGTCATCCTCATGCAGTTGCAGCGAGAGCTCGCTGCTCTCCCCGATGTCATTGATGCTGGTGTGGTGATGGGGACAGAGGCGAATAAGAATATTCTCAGCCAGAACAATATGTTGTCACCTGAGGGTCAAGCTGCCGGACCGGAGGATTTACTCATTGTCGTGCAAGCTAAAAGCGATGAGATTGCGCTGGACGCGCTCCGCCAGGTGGACGAGCTGCTTATCCGCCGACGCCAAGTTGCAGATCATGAATTCCGACCGAAGAGCATCGAAACTGCAGCAGAGATGGCAGCGGACGCGCGCTGGGCACTCGTCTCTGTGCCGGGTCGCTACGCCGCCGACGTAACTCGAACAATACTTAACCTGGAGCGAAATGTTTTTCTCTATAGTGACAATGTCACCATCGAGGATGAAATTGCGATCAAGCAAGCAGCAAGAGAGAAGGGGTTAATGGTGATGGGCCCCGATTGCGGCACTGCAATTGTGAATGGCGTCGGACTGGGATTTGCCAACCAGGTGCGTCGAGGACCCATTGGATTGGTCGCTGCCTCGGGAACAGGTCTGCAGGCGGTGAGCGCCCGCATCCACCAGCTGGGAAGCGGTATCACGCACGCCATCGGCACCGGTGGACGAGACCTATCCGATGCGGTGGAGGCGATCACAGCATATCAAGGGCTCGATCTCCTTCGCCGTGACCCCGATACGCAAGTCATCGTCTTAATTTCCAAACCACCATCTGCCGCTGTAGCAGAAAAACTTGTGCAAGCTGCCCGGCAATCCGGTAAACCCGTGGTCGTGGATTTCATCGGCTATGCAAGCCCGACCCGACGGGTGGAGAACGTTTTCTTCGCTACCTCCTTCGATGAGACCGCGAAACTGGCCATTGAGTTGGCTTCCTCATCTTTCGAAATCTTGGTCTCTTCAGAAGTGGATGCCAGCGCTTTTTCACCCACCCAACGATACCTCCGAGGCCTCTTCTCAGGAGGCACATTAGCGTATGAAACCCTGCTGATCCTGCAAGCATATATCCCGGGTGTATATTCCAACGTTCCGCTAAAGGAAGAGTTCCGTCTGTCCGACGCGTTAATCAGCCATGAGCACACCATCGTCGATCTTGGTGAGGATGAGTTCACGGTTGGACGCCTGCACCCGATGATGGACAATGATCTACGTATCCGCAGATTAGAGCAGGAAGCTTCCGACCCTGAAGTGGCCATGATCCTGCTCGATGTGGTCCTGGGCCATGGCGCACACCCCGACCCAGCCAGCGAGATCGCGCCGGTGATCCAGAGCGTCATCGCTCGAGCTCGGGAGGCTGGAAGGCAACTTGATGTCTTAGCAGTTGTGATCGGAACCGATGAGGACCCTCAAGGTCTGGATGTGCAGATTTCACAACTCGAAGCAGCTGGCGCTAGAGTCTGGACCAGCAACGAAGCCGCAGCGCGGTATGTGGGTCGGTTGATCCAAGCTCTCGCTCCGGAACCTGAAATCCATGAGGGCACGCCGGTAGATTTGAGCGTTTTGAAGGATTCACTGTCGGCTATTAATGTGGGTGTGGAATCATTTGCAGAAAGCCTGTCGGCTCAAGATGCTCCTGTCATCCATGTGGATTGGCGTCCGCCAGCGGGGGGCAATCAGGAACTGATGTCCATTCTTGAGCGGATGAAAGGTAAATGATCGGAGACCAGGAATGAAGGAATTTATTGCAGCCTGCATTCAGATCGCCATTACTCCCAATGACGTACAGGCCAACGTATCGAAGGGTGTTAGCTGGTTGAAGAAGGCTGTAAGCGAAAATGAAGCCGAGCTTGTCGTATTTCCAGAGACTGTGACGACAGGCTATGAAACCGGTTTGGATGCCGAAGGCCTCTGGGACTTGGTCGATGAAGCTCCGGGATTGATCACCCAGGGGATCCAGGATGCTGCCGATGAGCTTGGTGTTTATGTTGTCTGGCCATCATACCGTCGAGGACCCGTGCGAGGAGAAGTCTACAATTCGTCGATCTTGATCGGTCCGGGTGGAGAGATTCTGGGCATCTACGATAAGACCCACCCCGCACCGTGGGAGCGCCGTGATCATGGCGGATGGGCGCTCGTTGGTGATCACGCTGATGTATATGAAACCGAGCTTGGAACCCTGGGTATGATCATTTGCTACGACGGAGATTTCCCGGAGTTGTCGCGTATACTGGCAGTGAAGGGAGCCGAGATCATCATCCGCGTATCTGCCCTGCAGCGCAGCTTCGATATTTGGCACATGACGAATGCCGCGCGGGCCTATGACAACCATGTGTATGTCATCGCCAGCAACCTGGTAGGACGGGATGCGAAAGATAACTACGGTTTTGGTCACAGTATGATCGTCAACCCGATCGCCTGGCGATTGGCGCAGGCGCGCGGCACCGAAGAAATCATCGCCGCTCGTCTTGATCCCGATCCTCTACGCTACATCACCTGGGGCAGCAAACATCTGCAAAATTTCGATCACCTGGAGGATCGCAACCTTGAACTTTATAAAGAAAGCCTTAAAGAGGCTCGATCTCGTTTCGAGATTGGGATACGCTTTCGACCATCGGGGATAGAGGAAGATAATTGAAGTAGACCATCATCATTGGATGGCTACCTGGCTGGAGCCGATCATCATTAAGCAAGGGAGGACCCATGGACATCGATAAAGCTAATACAGAAGCGTGCGAACGAATGATGGAGTCTCGTCCAGTTGTTGTGGGCCTGGGGAAAGCGCTGGAAGTGATCCCGGACATGCGGGAGAACTTGTTGCTGCACGCCGGACCTCCCATCACCTGGGAAAGGGCGTCTGGACCGATGCGCGGCGCCATTACTGGAGCCTTGATTTTTGAAGGCAAGGCGAAAGACGAAAAAAGCGCCAAGGCAATGGTTGAGTCGGGAGAGATCGAACTTGAACCCTGTCACCATCACCAGGCCGTGGGACCGATGGCCGGCGTCATCTGCCCTACGATGTCGGTCTATATTCTTGAGGACACGACCCATGGGAATAAGTCCTTTTCTAACCTGAATGAGGGCTATGGCAAAGTACTGCGCTATGGCGCCTACAGCGAAGATGTATTAGAACGCCTACGCTGGATAGAGGATGTGATGGCTCCGGTCCTGGGCGATGCTATCCAGGCCAGCGGAGGGATCGACATCCGGGCGCTCCTGGCTGAAGCGTTGCATATGGGTGACGAAGGCCACAACCGGAATAAGGCCGGTTCGGTGCTTTTCACGAAGATCCTTGCCCCATTCATCGTTAAGGTAGCCAAAGACAAAGAAGTTGCCGCGCAGATCATTCAGAATTTGGGTGATAACGCTTTAAGCGTACTCAACCCCGTTATGGCCGCCTGTAAAGCCATGGCCGATGCGGCTCACGGGATCAAAGGCAGCACAATCGTGAGCGTCATGGCCCGCAATGGCACGGATTTTGGGATTCGGATCAGCGGATTAGGTGACCGATGGTTTACGGCTCCGGTTGCTGTACCGAAGGGATTGTACTTCCCGGGCTTCACGGAAGAGGACGCAAGCGGGGATATTGGCGATAGCACGATCACCGAGACGGCAGGTATCGGTGGTTTTGCCATGGCTAGCGCACCAGCCATCGTCACATTCGTTAGTGGTACGCCAAGAGATGCGTTAAACGCCACGCTGGAAATGTATGAAATCTGCTTCACCGAGCACAAATACTTCACGATGCCCCCTCTTGATTTCCGGGGGACGCCGACCGGGATTGACATCCGCAAGGTCGTCGAGAAGGGCATCACACCCCGTGTGAATACGGGTATCGCACACAAAGACGCAGGAGTAGGGCAGGTTGGAGCCGGTCTGGTGCGTCCACCTATGGAGATGTTCGAAGAAGCGCTGGTGGCGTTCGCGGAAGAGTACAAAATTTAACAACCAAGAGAGATCATTCCCTCTCGAGAAAGCGTGAAAGTGAGGTCTGAATGGATCGCGATCGTTTTATCAAAACCATGACTGAAGCCAAACTTTATGACCTGACACAGGGGTGCAGCATCTTTACGCCTCCTTGGCCTGGGGAAAAATCGCTCGAAGTCCATTTTTTCAAACGAGTGACAGGCGCATATGGTGGGGGGCAGGGCGCGAATGGGCAGATACTCAATTGGAGTAACACCGTGGGCACGCATTTGGTCGGCGAGCGCGCCTTCCATTCTGCGGGTCGGGCCATCGCCGATATCGGATTGAAAGATCTTTGTGGTCCGGGAGTCGTGGTTGATATATCAGATGTTGTCTCTGACTACAGTCTATACACCCCCGAGATGATCGAGGAGCGGGTAGAGGTTAAAGAGGGAGACATCCTGATTGTCAACACCGGCTACCATAAATATTCTTGGGACCAACCGGATGTTTTCAATGAAGATGCGCAGGGCGGCGTCGAGTCGAAGGAATTTGGTTTCCTCGTTCGACATCCTGGTCCTTCGCCCGAGTTCTTTAAATGGGCGTTGGACAAGAAACTGAAGGTGATCGGGGTGGATTGTGGCTGCGCTGAACACCCGATGAATACCCCTATTCGCCGGATGCATGAGCGGGAGTTCCAGAAAGCCGAGGAGAAATTACTCAAAGAGCACGGAAAATCGTGGGATGAGATGTTTCCGCAAGACGAATACTACAAGATGACCCATGCGACCATACCTAACGCCCACTTGCTCTTCGTTGAATCCATTGTGGGTGATATCGACAAGCTGAAAAACCAGCGTGCATGGATCATGATCATGCCTATCCCCTTCATGGAGGTCGAAACGGCATGGGCGCGAGTCTCTGCCCTAACGGCGCCGAAGGGCATGAAGGAAGAAGAGTTCATCAAGGTTATGAGTTCAGGGGAGATGCTGGATCTCACGATCCCTTTCAGCGTCCAAACCCCTCAATGGTTGAATTACATTCCGCTGAGCGTGACCTACACCAAGCGGGTCGGGGGCCAGTTCTTCGGCATGGGCAGGAACGGTTCGATCTGCAATGCCAGCATCCACCTGGCGAGCCACATGGATGGCGAGATACACTTCTACCCTGCGGGTCGCTCCATTGGAAAAGTCCCCTTGGAAGAATGGGTTGGGCCGGGGGTCATTGCCGATATTTCGCATCTCGTCAGCAATTCGAGCGTGTACACACCCAAGATGATTCAAGAAGTAGTGGACATCCGCAAGGGCGACATACTCATCATTAAGACGGGGTGGCATAAATACGGGTGGAACAGCCCTGAATCGGATGAATTCCGCTATATGGTGAATCATCCAGGTCCTTCCCCGGATTTCTCGGACTGGTGTGTGGACATGCAGATTAAGTGGATCGGGGTCGATGCGGTCAGCGCCGACCACCCTATGAACACCATCATGCGGATCTGGCACCCGAAGACCTTCGAGGAAGCCAACCGCAAGCTAATCACTGATTTCGGCAAGGACTGGGATGAGATGTACCCGCTGGATAAGTACTACCAGGACATGCATCTGAATCTCTTTCCGAAGCGTATTGTCCATGCCGAAAATCTGGGGTTCGATATCGAGAAGGCCGAAAGCGGCAGGTATTACATCGGCTGCTACGTCCAGAAAGCCATGGAGGCTGAATCGATGTGGGGCAGATTCGTGGCCTTCAAGGAGAGCAGCGAAGGTTAGGAGTATCTTGAATGATCCTCGTTACTGGAGCTGCTGGCAAGACCGGGCGGTATGTTATCCAGGAGTTGGCTGGAAGAGGGGCTCGTGTCCGGGCACTCGTCCACCATAGGGAGCATATCCAACGGGTTGAAGAGCTTGGCGCTATCGAGGTCATCCATGGCGACATGGGCGGCCGGCGGACGATGGACCAGGCGGTCGAAGGAATTCGTGCGGTATATCACATACCGCCTAACGTCCACCCGGATGAGGTTGCGATCGGAAAGACGGTGATCTCAGCCGCTCAATCTGCTGAGATCGAACGCTTTGTTTATCACTCCGTGGCGCATCCGCACATCGAAGCTATGCCGCACCATTGGCAGAAGATGCGTGTCGAAGAGCAGCTTTTTTCCTGCGGTCTGGCTTTTACGATTTTGCAGCCTATAGCTTACATACAGAATATCCTGGCTCAATGGGATACACTGATCGGGGAGGGCAGCTACCGAGTCCCCTATCCGCTCGAAACCCGTTTAAGCATCGTCGATCTGAAAGACGTCGCTGAAGTTGCTTGGATGGTCCTCACCGAAGATGGCCACGCTGGGGCGACGTATGAGCTGACTGGCACCACGCCGTTGTCCCAAAGTCACGTCGCCCAGAAGCTGAGCGATGGTTTGGGTCGAGAGGTGACCGCAGAGAGGACACCAATTGAGGTCTGGGAGCGAGGCGCTCGAGACGCCGGACTGGGAAAGTACGCGATCGAGACGCTCAGGCAGATGTTCCTTTACTATGAACACCATGATTTTGTTGGCAGCCCGCAAATCTTAGGCTGGTTGCTGAAGCGTCCGCCGACGACTCTAGTTGAGGTCGTTGAGCGTGAGCGGCTGAAGCGCGAGAATGAGAACTGAAATGCTACCCAGAGGTAACAAAGGTTCCTTGAGGAGGGAAATTGACCTATGAAGCCTGCACCATTTGAATACATTGCACCAACCAGCGTAGAAGAGGCTTTGGGTCATCTAGCCGAATATGGCTATGACGCCAAAGTCCTGGCTGGCGGGCAGAGCCTGATCCCGATGATGAATTTCCGTCTGGCTCAGCCTTCGGTGCTGGTCGATCTGAATAAGCTCGCCGAGCTTTCATACATCCGCTCCGAGAAGGATGGTGAGCTGCGCATCGGTGCTATGACCCGCCATCATCAAGTTGAGCATGATGCCCTTGTGGCCGAACATGCACCGCTGATCCACGAGGCGATGCCGAAAATCGCCACCCCGCAAATTCGTAGCCGGGGGACCTTCGGCGGAAGTATTGCCCATGCGGATCCAGCCGCAGAGCTAACCACGATCTGTGTCGCACTGGATGCGCGTTTCCGCTGCCGGAGTGCGCGCGGTGAGCGTTGGGTACCGGCGAAGGAGTTCT
>Ga0315550_1000205_pt1 | contig 35579 bp, 44 predicted proteins | sample SalMarSW160190MG_2_FD_203100 | JGI IMG/M metagenome (GOLD analysis project Ga0315550, IMG submission 203100) | Salt marsh sediment microbial communities from the Plum Island Ecosystem LTER, Massachusetts, United States - Salt Marsh Sediment SW1601-90 ...
GGTTGTTTGAGGAAGTTTACGCAGAACAAATAAAGAAAGTTTGCAGTAAAGGGAAAGACTCTAAGTCAAGTTAAGTATTCATCTATTTTTTTAATTAAAAAAGCCTCTTCAACAGGGCAGCCTGGGATGTTGTCATCAACTTTAACAAATTTATTTAATGGAGAGATTTCTTTTATCTGCCTGAATCTGACTATCAAGGGAAGGATTTCCCGCTTTTTTTCTTCTGGAAACTTGTTTCTTTGATTTGAAGGGTAGCCATCAACAGCTCCAGAACCTAAAGCAACTAATATCTTGGTTTTTTTTCTAATCTCTTGCAGCTTTCTTATCTCACTTTCTGTGGATATAGCACCTTCAACAAGTGCAATATCCATCTTTTTTACTTTTTTATCTGTTTTTAATGCTCTGAAATTAACAATTTTCATTTTTTTCATGTATTCTTCAAACTTTGTATTAAAAGTTTCTATAAATGAGACAGTGCAACCTTCACAGCATGTAAACGAAAAAACACCTATTTTTTTCTTCATGTATATTTTAAACATAAACTATTTAAATAGATTATGTTTTTCCAATTCATGAAAGAGGTGAAAGAACCCTGGGGTAAGGAGAAGCAATTTTTTTATAATAAAAAATGTACTGTTAAGATATTAGAGGTTAGACCCCATCAAAAATTGAGTCTTCAGTACCATAAAAAAAGAAGAGAAATGTGGTATTTCTTAACAGATGGATATGTTCAAATGGGATTGAAAAAGAGAAGAGCAAAAAAAGGTGAATTTTTGAATGTCAAGAAAGGACAAGCCCATAGACTCATGGCAAAAAATAAAACAGTTCAGGTTTTAGAAATCTCTCTAGGAAAATATAAAAAATCCGATGTTATAAGAATGGAGGATAAGTATGGGCGGGCTTAGAGATCTTGAAAAGAAAATAGAGAGAAAAATAAAGAAAAATGAGGTTATAGCTGTTGATCTTGGAGGTACAAATTTAAGGGTTGCAAGGGTAAGGAATAATAAAATCTTGCAGTATGTTAAGAGGAGAACCCCAAAACAAAGGAATAAGCTGATTATGGCGCTTTATGATACTATAGCTTCTTTAATGACTCTAAATGTTAAGGCTATAGGAGTTTCTTCTGCAGGGCCTTTGGAAGCTGGAATTATTAAAAATCCCCCTAATATGCCGCTTCATAATTTTAATATGAAAGAAAAACTAAAGAAGGTTTTTAATAAAAGGGTAGAGGTTGAGAATGATGCTAATTGTGTTGCAATTGCTGAAGCTAAACTTGGGTGCAAGAAGAAAAATTTTGTTGTTTTGACTTTAGGAACAGGCATTGGAGGAGGAGTTATAATCAATGGAGATTTGTATATAGGAGAGGGTTATGCTTCTGAGCCAGGGCATATTATACTAGATAGGGGGATGTCATTTGAACAGCTATGGCAGGAAAACAGGAGATTTTGCAAAAAGTGTTTTGGAAGAATGGTATTGTTTAAGGACTTAGTAAAGAGAAAAGACAGAAAAGCTAAAAAAGTTCTTCAACAAGCTTCAGTAATACTTGGAAAAGGAATTGGAAGTTTAATAGATGTTTTTGACCCTGAGGTTATTATTCTTGCCGGAGGGGTAAGAGAGGCAGGTGGCAAGTTCCTTGATCTTATCAAGGAACAAGCTAAAAAATACACTCTTATCCCAAGAACTACTAAGATTGAGTGGAGCAAACTAGAGCATCCAGGCACGTTAGGGGCGAGTTTGCTGGTGAGTTAAGAGTTTTTAATTATCAACATATCTATCTAATATTTTATCCAAACCTCTTTCTTTTATCCAATTTTCATTTAAAGCAGGATCATCAAAACTTCCATCTAAATGGAGATAATTAAAACCTCCTTCTCCAAAACTAGCTGGTCCTTTATCATCTACTACTCCAATTTCATTTATTGTTTGCCTTGTGCTCCATCCACTAACACCCTTTTCACATACTCCTCTAAAAATATATTTTAATCCTAAATCAGTTCCAGGCCAGAAATAGTTCTTAGAAAATAGCTTATCTTTAATCTTACTTAACCACGATTTGCCCCTTAAATCTTCAACTACTTTCCAAAACCAAAAAGTATTTCTTCGCCCACGCTGATTTTCTGCTGTATAAGAAACAGGAATTGTTGAAAACCCTCTTCTCTCACAATTATATGCTCCAGCATGCTTATTAAAATATTCTCTTTGAAATATAAGTGCTATTTTATCTTTTTCTAATACAGTTACAATACAATCCTTTCTTCCTCTCTCTTTAGGATCCTCTATTCTTATTCTTTCAGAGTACTTTTTGTCTTCTTCTGATAAGATTACTGTTCCATCTTGTAAAATTTTATTTAATATAATTTCTAATTTAATTCCCTTGTAAGTAACATTTTGGAAATCTCCTTTGTCAATTTTAACCTGCCTCTTTAAATCTTTATCTTCTCCCATTTTAACATCTTTCATCAAAAGAACCACAAAGTCTCCAAAAGTCTTCTAACCAAGAAGTTTTTGAAAATTTCTTTCTCCTTTTTTCAATTTCTGCTAATAGATATTCTCTTGCAGATTCCACTTCTAAAGGGCTGAATTGTTTACCAATATAATTTCCAACATCATAAAAACCCTTAAATATTTTTTCTATTTTAGATAAATTTTCTCTGTCAAAACTAAATCTATCAGGATAAGATTCGCTAAGAGATAATTTTAAACCTATTTCATATGCAGATAATGCCTCAATTCTTGCTTTCTTTGCTACTCCCTTTAAATTTCTATCTAGCTCTTCTAAAACTCTTTTAAGATAGGGTGTTGTTTTCATCTTACTTTCCTCCAAATTTATATTGCAAACTAATAAAAATCATATCATCCTTGTTGTTTCTAAGAACATCTGTATCATAAGACAACAATGCACTAAGGTTTTTCGTTATATTTACTGTAAGAGAAGGTCCTATATAGAAAAAAGGCTTTTTCCCATCATCTTTTTTTGCATAACCTAATAAGCCTGCTTTAAATGTATCATTAAGCTTATAATCTATTGTTGGAATAAAATAAAAATGATTTGCTGACAGGTCATTTAGCCCCCAAAAATATCTTAACTGAGAGTTTATTGTTAATTTATCATCTAAAGCTTTTATTTGATAATCTGTCCTTATTCCCATCCAGCTTCTATCTTTATTATCAGACTTAAAGTAAAAATAAGGGGTAAAATTGCCAAACTTCCTTCCTAACATTAAATCAGTTCTCTGAGTTCCTGAAGGTGCAGTATGAATAAAGGGCTTAAATTTAAAAACATCATTTCCTTTAGTATAACTTAATTCTGTTGAAAATAATTTTATTGTTTCATTTTCAGAGGCTCTTACATTTTTAACACCAGCAAAAAGTACCAAAGGTACTAAAATAGGAGCTACTATTTTTCTTACAAAGCTTTTAATTCTTGAGCTTTTCATTTTTTACCCCCTAAAGGAATATACAAACTAACACTAACATAACTCCTGTCTTTTCTGTCTTCAAAGAACTGATGTCCTGCTTCTAATTTTACTGGACCTTTCCCTAGAACGCCATGAACTCCATAAGAGTCACTTACTCCTCCAATTCCATTTGTATAAGTTCCATAAATTCCTAGATTTCCAAACTGATAGCCTAAATCTCCTTCAATGTATCCTTTTCTTTTTCCAGTTGTATTAATATTCCCTGATACTCTAAAAGCTAGTCCTTTTTTGCTTCTTTCAACAACAGTTGGTGGCTCAATTGTTGTAACAGGAGAGTTTATTACATGAGGGCTAAGTATGTAGCCCTGATTTCTTCCTACAAACGCAGGTCCGCTTCCGTTTTTGCTAAAAGTAGGGTTTTCAGCTGTAGTGGATTTAAAAGCAATATTTTCAGAACCATGTTTCCAATCATAAATTAATATAGTCCTGTTTCCCCATTTAACATCTCCATGCCTCATAAAATATGCTCCAAGTTTCTTTGTTCTAATGTCATTATCTGGAAGCAATAAACCAACTCCTAACTGATGGTTTTTGTCCATGTTCCAAATAGTTTTTCCACTAAAATAATTAATATCCCCTTCAGGAGTGTCAACTTTATCAATTCCAGCTCCAAAATTCCATGTTTCTCCAAATCCGTGCTCAAATCCTGCTCCAACCCTTCTGCTGTCGCTTGAAAAACTATCTTCTATGTTTAGAAATAAGTCTAAATCTCCAAAACTAGTAATTCCCTCCATACCTATTCCTTGCTTGTCTCCTGATTCTCCAAAAACACTAGCAGAATATTCTAAATCTCCAGTTTTAAATCTTGGTATAATTAAACCATAAGAATTCCAGTCAGTATCTTTTCCACCTACTTCTCCGTTAAAATGATAACTTCTGAAAATTTCATTAAACCTGCTATACTTGCCGTCAACAGGAGCAATTCCAATTGTACCTTTAGTCAGATGCTCATCCTTACTTTCAGTATGTTCTAATCTTGTTCTAACAGAATAATTATTTTTTAGAAAATTATTAAAAGTTACAGGGTTACTTAATGTTCCTGAGTTAGCTGCATTTGCATTTCCAATAATTCCAGCTAAAGTTGTCACAATACCTACCGCAAGTTTTTTCCATAATGGCATTTTTTTAGGTTTCATTTTCACTTAGAATTAAAATCCATAACCTATCCCTACTCCTCCATAGGTGAATTGTTCTGTTGTGTCATCATTTAGAGAAAGTTGTCTTCTTACAAATCCGTTTATATTCCAGCTTCCTTTTCCTATTCTCACTGAAATTCCAGGAGAAACATGTCTAAATCCATCAATCCCATACATATCCCTTGTATAACCCATAGATATTTCAGGAGCTACTGAGACTTCTGCTCCTGCAATTTTCCCTATTGGGAATGCTTTTGAGATTTTTCCTGAAATTGATTCACCGTCTGGAGCACCATCTTTAGCAAACATATGAAGCCCGCCAAAACGGGCATCAATAAATCCATTATAAGAAAGTTCTCCTCCGACAAGATAATCAGATCTCCACTTATCAGAAACAGGAAAAGTCCAGTTCATAAAAGTTCCACTTAAAGATAATTTATTTGTCAAAGAATGTGTGTAAGTAATCCATGAATCTATTTCTTGCTTCCCACTATCTTCTCCTCCTCCAATAGCATTAGAATGAAAAAGATTTCCTGAAATAGGGCCCTTGTTGATGCTAAGAAAACTCTGGCTAGATCTTCTAGCAATTCTGTCCCCAGAAGGAATAACCCAGTCACTTACTATGCTTGTTTCAGCATAACCTCTAATTGGTTCATCTTTAACTTTTTCTAAAGAACCACACCCGATAGGCAGGAAAGTTAAAAGAGTGACTAGACCTCCAGCCACAGCATTTCTTATTCTTGATTTAAATGATTTTTCTACTTTCATTTTATACATATATTATGTGTTTACTACTCATAAGTAATGTATAAACTTTTGAAAGGAATATAAATATTTTTATTAAACTATATAAACTAGTATAAATATATATACATTTTAGAAAAGCTTTTAAAGGCTGGTTTCTTAGTTGTTTTATGAGAAAACCATCCTTGCATATTGAAATAGAAAATTTAATAAGAAAAAGGCATGAAATTCTTTTAAGAGAGCATATAAAACTTAAAAAAAAGAAAATTTACAAGATTGATAACTATAAGTTAGTTGTTTATCCTGATGTTTTCCCCCCTTTTGATGACTCTTTATTTTTTTACAGATTCCTTAAAAATTTAAAAAATCCTGGCAGTGTATTAGATATGGGAACAGGGTCTGGCGTTCTTTCTTTGGCTGTAAATAAAACAGCTAAGGAAATCATAGCTGTGGATATTAATAAAGAGGCGATAAAGTCGCTTAAAGAAACAATAAAAGCCAATAAATTAGAAAAGATAAAAGCAAAATTTAGCAACATATTTTCTAATATAAACAAAAAATTTGATACAATCACTTTTAATCCTCCATTTATGTATTTTAAACCAAAAAACAACCTAGAAAAAGCAATTTGCAATCAAAACTATAAAGATTTAGAGAGATTTTTCAAACAAGTAAGAAAGTATCTAAAGAAAAAAGGCAAAATTTATATGATTTTTTCAGACATTGGGGATATAAATTATTTAAAAAGATTGATTGAAAAAAATAAATTTAAATATAAAATTCTAAAAGAGAAAAAAGCCATCCCTTTAGTAGGAAATGAAAGGTTTTATTACTATATTTTTGAGATAAAATGAAAAGAAAACTTGTAAAGCAAGGAGCAGCAACAATGATGATTAGCCTGCCCAGCAAATGGATTAAGGCTAATGAGCTTAATAAGGGAGATGAAATAGAGATAGATGAAAAGCAAAATTCTATTATTATTGGTTTAGGAGGGAAAAAATCTAAAAGACAGACAGAGATGACTCTTGCTTCATCAACAGAATCTTCAGTAAGAACTATTTTAACTAATGCCTATAGACTTGGTTATGATAAAATAAATCTAAATTTTCAAGATAAAAAAGCATTAAAAATAATACAAAATACAGTAAATCATAATTTAATAGGTTTTGAAATAATTAAAAAAACAAATAAAAACTGTGAAATAGAGAATATAACAGAACCTTCTAAAGAGCAATTTGATAATATTTTTTCTAAAATATTTCTTAATATAGATGAGTTATTTATAATAGCAGAAAACATGCTGCATGGTAGGAAAAAAGAATTTGAAGAAATAGAGCAAAAAATACAGCAGTATGATAATTTTTGCAGAAGAGTCATAGCTAAAAATGAGCTTTATGGAATATATCAGCTAAAATGGGCTTTTCATGCTGAACTTATACATGCACAAAGAGAGCTTTATTTGTTATTAAAATACTTAGAAAAAAATAAAACAAAAGCAGATAAACTTGTTTTCCAGTTATTAGAAGATTGTAAGAAAGTATTCAAGATATTGAAACAAGCATATAAAGAGAAAAGCATTGAAAAATTAGAGAAAATTCATGATTTGGAAAAAGAAATGATTTATAAAAAAGGTTATTCTTCATTAAAAAAATCAGTGGGCAGGATAGAGGCTCATCATATCCTTGCTGCTATCAGAAACTTCTACCTTGCTTCCTCTCCTTTGATTGGGACTTTTATCTAAGTTTTCATTTCCTTGAACTTCCCAGCCAGTACCCCAGTTATTTTTTTTAGGTATTTTATTAAAATCAACATTTCCTTCTTCATCAGTTATCATGTATAAAGCTAAAGCTGTGTTGATTAATTTCTGTTGATGATAAGGCAAGTAACTTCCATAGCCTGATTCTTTATATCCTCCTGCCCTTTCAACAATTTTCCACTTTGGAAAATAATTTATACTTCCTGTTTTTACTTTTGCTGTATTTATTTCTTCAAGGGAAGAAAAATAATTTGTAAAAACATCTGCAATAGTCCCTTGAGGAACAAAACACTGTTTTAGATACGTTACACCATGAACTACTTTAGCAGTATTATGTGCTATATCTGAATCAGAATTTTCATTTCTTAAAAGGAAGTATTTTGGAACAAAACTTGGAAAAAGTCTTTCTTCTTTATCTGCCTTATATGTTTTTATAAGCTCTTTGTTCAGATAGCAGGCTCTTAACCAGGATGAAATAAGTCTTTTAGGCATTAAATGAATATCTCTTGAAAATCTGGTAAGCTCTTTTATATCTAGCTCTCTTTTTCCAAATTTAACTTCTGGAAGATTTTCTTTTGCTTTTTCCATATAAGGGACCAGTATTTCAAAAGCAAGATCCTTATTAGAGCTGTCAAGATTATCTAAACTAAAATTTCTATAATCTTCTCTCATTAGAATGTCCCTTAATCTTGGTCTTGTTTCGCTATTCCTAGCAGTGATTATTCCTCCAGTTACAGCTCCAGCCAGTACTGCTCCTGTGCAAATAGGAACTGAGTATTTTAGAAATTTAGCAAAAGCTTCTTTTAGTTTTCCAGCTAAACCAGAATTTATTTTTTCAATGTATCTTTTAACATCATACATGTTTCTGATTTCTTTTTTAGGGTTAATTGTTAAACATCTATAAATTAATTTTTTCCATTCTTTAGGAACTTTATTAAGAGCTTTTTTTAAATTTTTTTCATGTATTTCTTCTGTAATTTCTTCTAAAAATTTTTCTCCTTCATTTAACTGAACTCTATATAATTTTCCATTAATTCTAATTGACTTTCCAGCAATATCAGAGCAAATCTTGTATTGAAGGGGGGTTTTTCCTGTTAATGAATATAAGAAGGTTCCGCCAAGAGCATAAACTTCTGTTCTACAGGTTGCCTTAGATGGATGTCCTGAAACTAGGGCATTAAGCAAGCTAGGATGTGTATATGGTGTTCCTCCTCTTGTAGGCATGATATTTTCATGAATCTCGGTTCTTCTAGCTGCATTTTGTAAGTCAGAGATTTTAACATTTCCTGACCTTGTTATAATTATATTTGAAGGTTTAATATCTCTATGCAAAATAAATTGTTCATCATTAAGATACTGTAATGCTCTTACAACTTGTCCGAATATTTTAATGACTCTCTTTTTATCTTTGAGAGGGCCTGTTGTTTGAATATGAGCTTCTAAGTCTGTTCCTTCATAATAAGCTTCTGCATTTACTGTCTTTCCGTCTAATCTAAAATTATCAACAACTTCTACAATATTTGGATGCTGTATTTCATTAGAAACATTTACTTCTGCTATATCTCCATCTCTCTTACTTTTATTTATTAAAGTGCATATTGAATCTGGGTCAATTTCTGTTTTTGGAATTTTTAATACCCTTAGCTTACTAACTTCTCCTGCAGAGTATCTTGCAAGATAAGCTTCTCTTGTTTGCCCTTCTCCTAATTTATGCAGGATTTCATAGCCTCTTTCTTTTAATATTCTTGTTTCTTCTTCTGTTAAGCCATTTTCCTGTTCAATAAGAGTTTCTGCTTTTAATGTATCTGCAAGAATCATTTTTCTTCCTCCAATATATCTATTGTAAGTTTAGTTATAGTGCCTGGGCTCAATTGTTTTTCTAGAATTCTTGGTATGACTATAATTGCCTGGCTACCATGTTTAGCAATTTTCTTTGTTATGATGAACTGCTTTTTATTCTGTTTTACTTTTTCCTTAGTCATCTTACTGTAGCTATACATAAGGTATGTATAAACTATACAGTAACAACATAAATCACTCTTTATAAACCTTTCTATTTGTAATTACTATAAAGTGATAGTGGATAAGAATTATGCCTCTTTTTTGCCAGGTATTATTCCAAAGCTTTTTCTAAGAAACTTCTTGCTTCTGGTGAGAGTTCTTTTAAAATAGCATCCTTAACTTCTGGATTTATTTTTTTTAATCTATCCCTTGTATATGTTATTTCAGGAGATTGCATCACCTTTCCCCATGGATCTTTGTTTTTTCTTACATTTTTAATCCAGATATAAAGACTAATTGGATAATGCTCTTCTATTTTATCTCTATGCAGGTGCATTTTTCCAATATTTTGATCTCTAAAATATATTGTCATATATCTTATAGTCATTGGAGGTTCTAATCCACTAGAAGGATTCCAACCATAAAAACATGTTTTCTCATAATCTATTGACTCTATTTCTGAGTTTCCTCTTATAGGATAATCTTCTTTAATTGTAGCATTTCTTTGAACTTCAATTTCTGGCATTTTTATCTTCTTCTTTCATTTTACTTTATTGACTTTCTAAGCTCCCCCATTGTAATATCTCTTATATGGCTTGCTGACCATAAAGGCAAAATTCCTACGTTTTCTTTTGATATTAAAGATGCTGGGATATCGGAATATCCGTGTGGATTTGTATAAAATAAATGAACTCTATGGAGATTTGGTATCTTAGAAACATAATTATGAAATTCTTCTAAATTGTTAATTACCATATCAGAGATTACACTTATATCCATATACTCTTCATTTCTAATTATTTTTTCTATAATTGAAGGATTAAAAGTTGTTCCTCCATTTTGATATGTTCTTATTTTTTGATGGATTTTTTCTTTATTTCTAGAAGGTTTTAGAACAATGTCTGAAGCTGAAAAATTGTAAACAGCAACACTAGAATTATTATCAATATAAGCATTAGCAATAACAGTTCCTCCTAAAACCGAGGCTGAGATATTCTCATCTGGATTTATCATACTTTCTGAAGAATCTATAACAATCAAACTATTTGGAGTCCCAAAATTTTCTTCCATAACTTCTCCTTGTTTCTTAACCCATTTTTGAGTTACTCCTGGTAAAATTCCTGGACTTGAAAAACAATCTAAATCATCTATAGTATCTCCCATACTAAATTCTTTATGAGAATAAGGGTATAATCCTCCATTTTTTCTCATTTTCCTTTGTCTTATTGGTATAGAATAATTCTCAGCTAAAGCAGAGTAAAAATTTCCTGCAATAATCAAATTTCCTTTTTCTGTTCCTGCCCCCAAAACTTCTTTTACTGTTTTTTCAAATTTTCCTGGTTGAGACTCTCTTGCAAATTGTTTAACTCCTTCTCTTATCTGGTTTTCAGAAAAAATTGATGCTAGATTAGGATCTGCCCCTTCTCTGATTCCCCCTTCTCCATTTCCTCCTTCCTCTTGCCCTTCTAAATCCTCTAAATATTCCCTTGTATTTTTAATAAACTTTCTTAAATTTTGCTCTTGTTTTTCTTTATTTAAGTAATTTAGTTTAGATAATTTTCGTATTAAACATTTTTCTTTGAAATTTAATTTTATTTCCAAATCCTGATTCCATAATTTCTGATAAATTCCAAAAGCAAGTTTCTCTAGACCCTCTACTTCTTTACTTGTAGCCCTTAAACTAGGAATAAGTGTGTTATATCCCCTATTTGCAAGAAGATTAAGATTATTTTGAATATTAGTAAAAGTTCCTCTTGCTACCTGGGCTTGCTGTTTATTTAAACTTTCCCTTGCAACTTTATGTAATTTAAGTAAATTTAGGATACTCCCAGGATAATCTGCAAAATGCCCTACTTCATGACCTAGCATGGCATTTAAAATAACCTTCTCCTCACAACCTTCTTGTGCAAGTTTTTTAACATAATCTGGATTAATGTCAATTTGTAAATTATTAAAGCTAAATCTTCCATTTGCAATTTCTTTTGTTAGTCTTGGAGGGGGTAGTTGGGGATAATAAAAGTCCTCTCTAATTTTCCCCCATTCTTTTTTCATTATTTCGTGCAATTTTCCACTTTCCATTTTAAGCAGTTATTTTTTCTAAAATCCCTCCAATATATTTTTTAGAATTTCCAAGAAGTTTTGCAAGAGCAAAGAGGTTGTCTCGAGCATTAGAACCTTTTAAAGATTCTACATAACTAATTGCATTATCTCTATACTTTTCTATTAAATCCGCTGTGGCATTCATTGCTCCAGATTCTACTAATAATTCTGTAAGTCTAGAAAAATCTCCTTCACCTATCGCACTTCTTACTTTTTCTCCACAACCATTATTAAAAGCATAAACTATAGGATAAGTTAAAATCCCTTTTCTAATATCTTCATAAGAATTTCTTGATAAGCTTTGTGACCTGCTTCCAATAACTTCTTGAGGAATTAAATCCATTAAGTCATTTCTTATCTGGCATGCAATGCCATAATTTCTGCCAAAATTTTTAAGAGCATCTTTGTCACTTTCTGAAGATTTTCCGAATATAGAACAAATTTCAGAAATTTTTTCAGCAGCTACGCCAGCAATAAAATAACATCTTTCTAAATAAGAATTCTCACTAAAATCTCCTGTATTTTCATTTTCATCCTGGCCCAAATAAATAGTTTTTAATGTTTCATTCCATAGCCTACATACGTCTTCTTTATCTTTTCCTTCTAACTCTGAATTTAATAATATTTCATTAGAAAGTGTATATTGGATAAGGCCTGCAATAATAGCTTTATTTAACCCATATTTTCTTACAGTACTTGAATCTCCTTCTCTTACTTCTTGATTATCTAAGATATCGTCAATAACATAACAAGAACTTGTTCCTAACTCAAAAGCACTAAGAACAGGAACTATCTCTTCCCAATTTTTCCCACCTACTGCTTCAAATGCTAGTCTTCCTAAAGTTGGTAAAAGCTTAGGTTTTCCTCTTTTCATTCCGCACCTTAATGTTGGGAGATGCTTAACAACTTCTCCAAAACCCTGAACATACTCTAAAGTATAAGAATCTACTTTTCTTGCTGTTTCTTTCATATAAGCAAAAATATCTACTTTTTTCTCAAGGTTTTTTTGTGCCATTTTTCAAAAAATCTAAATTTTTACATGCAGGGTCTTCTGCTAGAAAATTTCCTGAACGATAATAAGCTCTAGATCTACATCCCCCACAATTTTCTTTAACTTGACAGGATCCACAATATCCTTCTAAATTGCTTCTATCTCTAAGCTGGTGTAAAACAGAAGAATTTGCAATAATATCTTTAAATCTTTCTTCTCTGACATTTCCCACTTTTAAATCTGGCAAAAAAGTACAAGGAGTAACATCTCCATTTGGTTGTATAGCATACATGTCAAATCCTGCCTGACATCCAATAATAATTTCTTTTTTATTTTTCTTACTTAGGCCTTTAGAATTATTTTGTGAGCTTCTATAAAGGGAATATTTTGCATCAAAGCACCATACTCTTGGGTTGGTATTAGAATTTTCGTAAGCAACTTGAAATATCTCTGTTCTTTGTTCATGAGTAAGATCTTCATGGGGCATACTCTTAGCTCTCCCAATAAGCCTAAAATCAATTAATTCTATTTCATTAACTTTCAGGCTTTTACCAAATTTAATTAGATCTTCTAATTCACCAAAGTTTCTTTGTGAGAGAGGTATGCTTAACTCAGCTTTTATTTTCTTTTTTCTGAGATTTTTTATTCCTTCTACTACTTTTTCAAAACTTCCTTTTCTCCCCCGAACTTTGTCATGTAACTCTGACTTTGTACTATAAAGGCTCACATTAACAATTCCCACTCCTAAATCAGATAATTTTTCAACATTTTCCTCATTAAGAAGAAATCCATTTGTTCCCACACAAATAGGTATCTTTTGAGTAGCGTATTTTAAGACCTCCCAGAAATCATCTGCCATCATTGGCTCTCCTCCACTAATTCCAACCATTCTTGGTTCAACTTCTTCTAATTGATCTACTAAAACTATTTTCTCATAAGTAGTTAACTCATCTTCTTGTTTAGAGCCAGCATCCTGAGAACAATAATCACAATGTAGATTACATTCATTAGTAAAATGCCATACAAGAAAAGGAAATTTGCTTTCCATTTTTAGAACCCCCTATCTACCTTCACTTCAGATACTACTTTTTCTAAATCTTTTTTCTTTGCTTTAATATCTTTCTCTCTTCTTTCCCTTGAACCAAATTCATTCTTATAATGAAAGCCTCTTCCATCAGCTGTTTTTCCATCAATATTAATTGTGTAATAAGTAGAACCCCCACTACAACCAGAAGTTTCATATGACCCTAATTGAATTACTGATTTATTTTTTTCTATAGCATTGCTATGCTCAGTAAAATAATCAGGAAGTTTAACAGATTTCCTTGATGTATCAGCTTTTTTTGATTTATTTTGCTTCTTAATTTTTCTTGATATTTCTTCATCTAGCTCAGCACCAGAATTATAAGTTAACTCAGCTAACTTCAATAAGTTTGAATTAATTTCTTTTGCCATTTTATTTTAATTCTCCTTGCAAATCTAGAAATATTGGGTGCCCTTTTCCACTAGAAGCATATGTTTCAGCTGCTTTTCTAGCTTTTTCTAACTTTCCTTTTTGTATAAAACTCATAACTGTTTGATAGTTTTTACTGCTTTCTAAAACTCTTTTTTTAACTCCAGAGATTTCGTCAGTTCCCTCCCTAAGAAGTGTTTTAACTGCATGCAAGGCCAAAGGATCTTCTCTAGTATCATCTTTAAATTTATTGATGGTCTCTTCAGTTAATCTTATTCTGTGCCATAAAGCATAAGGTGCAACTGTTAAAACATGCTCTAAATTAGCCTGCTTTTTACCTTGCAACCATGCTAAAGCTTTAGAATATCTAACTATGCTTTTATCTAATCTTCTACTCCCACTCCCTTTAACTAAATTATATAAATAATGGCCTTCCTCTGAGCTTATTGGGTCATTACTTCTTTTTTGACCATATTTTGGGTGTTGATTAAGTTCTGAAATTAAAAATCCTAAATAAGTAACAGCATCTCCATCTAAACCAGTAGATTCAATCTCTTTATCCACAGCAACTAATTCCTGTTCTGTCAAGGTATCCAAATTCCTCTTTTTTAATTCAGCTCCAAAACTATCAGAAAGTTTTTTTAAACCAGGTGAAATTTCTTCATAAGGTTTTTTAGAATTTAATAAATCTAAAATTTCTCTAGATATTTTAGGATCTTTTAAAATCCCCTCTTTCCCATTATTCCAACTATTGCTAATAGCAATAGCATTTGATACTCCTGGAAACTTGCTTTCAGTTGCTACATCGAATCTATCTAACAATGGAGGAATTAGAGTATTGCTTCCTCTATCTTCATAGTTACAAGTTGCAAAAAAAGGCTGTCTTCCTTGGGCAATATGGCTATTCAAATAACCCCACTCTCCCCTATCTACACCATCTAATAACATTGATTGATTTGATTCTGGAATTCTATTAAACTCATCAACAAGTTTTGGTTGGATTAAAACAAAATTCTGCCAAATAACTTCTTCTTGACCTTGATGCATTCTACCATAATCAGGTCTTCCAACTGTCTTCTCCTGAGTTAATTGCGGATTCCCCCTAATAACAGATCTTCTAACAATATCTATAGGAATATTATGAAAAACGCTATGTAAGTATTCAGCAGAAGTTGTCTTTCCTCCACCATATTCTCCAAATAAAATCTGGTTTCCTTTATTAAGCTCTGTTAATACTCCAAAAAGAAGAGATGAACTAAACTTCTCTCCACCAACAGATAAATCATCCCTACATAGGTAAAAATCATTTTTTATTACCCCATACAAACATAGAACTTTATTTTGCAATGCCATTTTCCTACTCCTTCTTAGCTGATTTTTGGGAAGCAATGTAATCAGTTAGGTCTTGACATTTTGTTGCAGCATACAGGAGCTCGGCGTTTACTTCTGGACGAACTTTACCAAGATTTTCTTTATCCAAATCTACCAATGTTTCACATTTAGAATCTATTTCTGCCACAAGTTCTTTAATTCTTTCTTCTAATGTTTCGTCTAAACTTACGTAAGCTGCTCGTAGAGATGCCATAGTTGCTACAGAAAGTTGTCCTTCATGATACGCTTTTGCTTTAATTGCTTGGATGTTTTGTCTTGGTATTTTCCCCTTATATTTAATTATATCAAAATTAGTGAATAATGTTCTCACATCTGGATTAATAGGTTCTCCTAGCTCTGATGAAGTTTGTAATACATAACCAATTGCACCTTCTTTTGGTAATTCTGAAGCACGATCTGTAATTGTCTTTTTTATTCCGGCAAGGTCAACACCATCCTTATATGCATCACGATTTTTTGTTCGTGTTTGGATATTAGCTATTCCACCAATGATCTCAATGGGTTCTCCTGAATCTTCAATGACAAAACCCTTATCTGGGGTTAAAATAATTTTTTTCAAATTTTCCATTTTTACAATCCAGCCTCCTTGGCTTTTCTATTATATTTTTCATATTTATCTGAAAAATTTCTAATTAAGGGTCGCTTACTTGTACGGACATAAACATTTCCTACAGGATTTCCAAGATTCATTGCAACATAACTAGAAATGTAAAGTGTTTGAACTTCAAATCTTCCAAGAGTCTTAAAATGACGGGATGCTATGGTGTCCTTATAAATAACAAGTTCTTCTCTTCCATCAAAATTTAAAATATCTCTTACCTTAGAAGAACTTGGAAATTTGACAACACAATCTAAGGTTTTTGCTTGTCGTATCTTTGATTCTGCTATTTTTTTAGTTTTTTTTGCCATTTTACTTTCTTATTTTAGAATATCCCTGCTTTTTCTTGCAAAGATTGTGGTGTTCCTTTTTTTCTGAATAATTTTACTAATTTGCCTATTTTTTGTGGAAGGTTATATCCAGGGCATTGTTTAGCCAATCTTTCATTATAAATCTTAGAACCGAAACTAACACTATGTCCACTTATATTCTCTCCATCAAGTTCAAAAGGTTCATTATCTTTAATTTCTGGCGCTGCTACACAAGGATTTTTAGTCAAAGTACAATACCAACTATTTTTCCTTGGACTTGTATATGCGCAACCTGGTGTTCGACACATTTTACTCCTCTCTTGCAGGCTTTAGATGTACAATATATTTATTTTCTTCAATCCATACATGATGTAAAGGTTTATTTTCAAAATAAGTAACAGAGAAATGGGGAGTTACTCCTGCAGCGTATTCTTCAAAGGAAGCAGAAGAATCATATTTTAAAGAAGGCATTTTTTGAACTATGGGAGAAATTTCAGTTACATTTTGGTTGTTAGAGGAATAGCTTACTAAGACCTCAAGAAAAGTGTTCATTCTAATAGGTTCTCCTGTTGAATCTACAACCTGGCAATGCTCACTAAATAATTCTAGTCTTTCAGTTAAATCTTTCAATTCATTTTCATTATTTACTTTAAAAATTCCTTTAAATTTCACTGTCATTTTTATCTCTTCAAATATTTACGCAAATTTTCCCAAAAAGAAGGTTTAGAATATTTTCTTTTTCTTTTTTCTATTTCTGATAATAAAAATTCTCTTGCAGAATCTACTTCTAAAGGACCAAATTGAAAACCAACATAATTTGCTTTGCTAAAATAATGTTCATGATACACTTCAAAAGCTTCTTGAGGTTTAGGAAATTTATTACCATAATTATTCCAAAAAGAGTAATCTAAACCAAGTTTATATTTTCTTAAAGATTCTAGTTTTTCTTCTCTAGATAATTTTCTTAGGTCTCTATCAAGACTTCTCAAAGCATATTCAAGATAAGGTGCTGGTTTCAATTTTTTCGCCATTTTATTTTCCTTCTTCTAATTTATTTACTTCAGCCTGTCTCTTTAATAACTCATAAACATAAACCCCTGCGAGATAAGTCGCAAATCTATCACTACAATATTCATCTGCAAATCTGTCTAATGCTTTTGTAACTTGGGGATTTGTTGAGGAAAGGTGTCCTGTTAACCTTTCTATATTCTTTAGGACTGATTCGAAACCCTCTCTGTCAAACTGTTCATTATCTCTAAAAAATAAGTCAATTGTGTCCTGTGCCAGTACAGGCAAGCCCTCTGGTGTGTATCTTTCATTTTTCATTTTCCTCACCTAAAATTTATAGCCAAGACTAACGCCACCCCATGTTTTATCTTTGATAAAATCTTCTTGGCTGTATTGTTTATTTACAGAAATATTCAGATTCCAGTTTCCTTTATTGAGTCCAAGAGAAACTCCAGGAGTAACCTGGGTATGGCCTGTTTTTCCATAGTAATTCTCTATGACCGAAGTGCTTAGACTAGGGGTTAATGAAATATCGGTTTTTCCTAGTTTTCCTATTGGAAATTTTTTTGAAATTCTCCAGTAATATCTATTTCCACTTTTAGGGGTTGTTTTAGTTGGGAGTAAATGTGTTAATTCAAAGTCTAAATCAAATTTTCCAGAATAATGGGCTCCAGCTTTCAAAACACTATCATAATCTCCAAAAGTTCCAGAAGGGTAGCCCCAATATTCATATCCTCCTCTTATAGAAAATCTATCTGTTATAGGCAAAGAATGGCTTATTCCAAAATCCCTCTCATTAAAAGCACTTTCTTCATATGAATAATTCTGCCATACAAATCCAGAGAACATATCATTAAAATTTACATTAATTAAGTCTTGTCTAACCTGTCCTTCAACCATTACACCATGTTTTGCAACATAATCTGAAACAAGGGCGGTTTCAACATAAATATCTGGCTTTTTCATATTATTAAAACAGCCAGAAACTGCTCCTAATAAAGCAGCTAGTCCGGTTATAGCTGCTTGTTTTATTCTTGAACTCCATTGGTTTTTCATTTTCCTTCCTCTAAAATATCTATTTTGATTTTCACAAGCATCTGGGGTTTGAGATGTCCTGCCAGCACACTTGGAATGACGATTACTGCCTGCTTTCCGTGCTTTGCAATTTTCTTTGTTATTATGTATGAGTTTTGTACCATTTTCCCATAGTCTTTGATTTATTATTCAAAAGTGACAAAAGAAAGAAATTAATATCTTTCTGATATTATTGATATCACTGATATTAAAAATAGAAAACCTTAAAAACCCCTAAATCTTCCATACAGTATGGAAAGAAGACTCATAAAACAAGGAGGAGGAGGCTTTACTATCTACCTTCCAAAAAAATGGGTAGATAAAAAAGGCCTGCATGAAGGAGACATCGTAGATGTGAAAGAAATAGATAGTTCTTTGATAATTGGAAGTGAAATTAAAGGGAGAGAAGAGATTATAATAGAGATTAATGAAGAAAATAAAGAAGATATAGGAGCTATTCTTACACATGCGTATAGAAGAGGATTTAACAGAGTAATATTGAAGGGAGTGGATAGTGGGCTGGCAAGAAAAGCGAGGCAGGTAACAAAAGATCTGCTTTTAGGTTTTGAAATAACAGGAAAATCTGAAAAAGAAGTAAAAATAGAAAATATTTCAGAGCCAACAGAACAAAAATATGATGTTATGTTAAGAAAGATTTTTTTGATAATAAAAGAGACTCAAAATATGATTATTGAAGATTTTCAGCATATTTATGAAAACTGGGATGAAATTGAAGAAATGAGAAAAAATCAGGATAAGTTTATATTATTTTGCAGAAGATTGCTAATAAAGGAAAAATATGAAAAAGAACCTGTTTTAGAGTGGGAGCTTCTAACTTTTTTAATGCATATAGAGCATGCTTATTTTTATTTATATAAATATGCTAAAGAAAATAAAGTTAAGATAGATAAAAATGCTGTGGAGTTATTAAAAAAACTTGAAGAGCAATTTTCTCTGTATCAGGATGCGTATTTTCATAAAAACATAGAGAATTTGTATAAAATAATGAAGCAAAAGACAAAGTTCCAGTTTGGCAAGTGTTTAGAATTAATTGAAAAATCAAAAGGTAAAAATGCAGTTATATCCTCTTATATTAGAGAATTATTCAGGTTGCAACAAATAGGATGCAGCCCTATTTTATCAAAGAATCTTTCATACTAGCTATTTTTTAATTATCTCAAGAGTTTCTTTTATATTTTTTTGGTTTTCTATAAATCTCTGTTCTTGTTCTTTCCTTTTTTCTGCTTCTATTCTTTCTTTCTGTTTTTTTGCTTCATATGATTCTCTTGCATTTTTCCAGTCATTTTCAAACTCTCTATATTTATCTGTTCTCATCCGTATCATAATCATATCATGATAATTATGAGCTATTTGCCAAATTTCCCAATAAGCTTTAGAGCCCTTTTCTTCTAAAAATGGCTCTATTGTTTTATAATTGAAATCTGTATCATTTTTATCCAGTTTAGCATCCATCATTGCTTCAAAAACACCATTGGGGTCAAAATAAGCAGCTAACCCGACTTTTCTGTCCTTGAATTTAAATAAAGCTGCTTCAAGTTTGCCATCTTCTGTAAAAATATCATAAGGATGGCTAAAAGCTATTCCTAAATCTTCTTTTCCTCTTCTCTGAAGATATAAATTAACTACCTCTCTTTTCTTTTTAGCTTCTGCATTTTCGTTAAGTTGCTCAACTTTATCTTCCAAAACACCAGTTGCTTTTTGAGTACTAATGAGGCCAGCTGTTGCACCTGCAAGTATAGTTGCAGCAGCTGCTATGCTTCCATATCTTTTTAGTCTTGAACGTAATGATGTTTTTTTATATTTTTTAATTGCTTTTTCTAAGCCATTTTTCATTTCTAAACCATTTTTATATCTTCTTACTGGATTTAGGGATAAGGATTTTTCCAAAAAACTTCTAAAAGCTCTTGGAACATTTTTTATTTTTTGGGAAAGTTCTCTTTGGTTTGTTTTAAACCCTTGATAAACTCTTTTTTTAGTGAGCATTTCATAGAATATAGAGCCTAGACTCCAAACATCTGCTCTTGAACTGGGCTCAGCATTTTCTTCAAAAACTTCAGGAGCTCTATAGTTTTTATCTCCATGAGGCCCCCTTTTACTTCCATTTCCTCCAATTGAAATGCAGGTAGTAGAACCAAAATCACCTAAATAAGCTCTCTCCCATCGTTAATAAGGATGTTTGAAGGCTTGACATCGCTATGAGCCTCTCTATGTTCGTGTATGTAAGCAAGCGCCTCTGTAATATCTTTTATTATTTTTATATTTTCATCCAAGCTTAAACTATGCAACCTACTAGAAAGGTCTCCTTCTTCATAAACAGGCATAGCAATATACATTTTTCCTTTTCTATCTCTTTCTATAATTCTTGGAACAACATGGCTATGAGCAGCATAAAGAGGAATCGCTTCTCTCCTCATAACATCTTCTTCTGTCCATTTTCTGTCCTCCATTTGTTTTTTTGCTGTTTCATTAGGACTAAATATTTTTATAGCCCATTTTTGATCTCCCGCATCTATATATTCATCTACAATCCCCCAACAACCATACCCTAATTCTTTCCCAGTTGGCTTAAATGTATCGCTATCTATATACTCTGTAACTGCTCTTTCTCTTTGTTCCTTTATCGCGAAAAGATTTTCTCTATTTTGAGTAAAAAATTTCCTTTTATATTCTCTATTCTTCTCTTTCATACCTCTTATAGCTGCATCTACAACAACTTCAGAACTTGCACCTACTAAATATTTAAGATTACTCATTTTCTATCCTCCAGAATTTCATTTAATGCAAATTCAAATGCATGACTTCTGTTTCTAAATTTTCTTTTTAAAATAGATTCATCTACCTTTGCTAGAGTTTCTTCATCAACTGAAACACTAATCTTGGATTTTTTTGCCATTTTTGTAATATTTTTACTTGGTAGCACTTAGTATGACTGCTTTATAAATCTTTCTATTTGTAGTTACTTTAGAGTGATAGTATAATTAAGAAAATAATTTAAATGATTAAAAATTATTTATTTGAGAAAAAGCGGTAAAATGAAAATAATAAAACAAGTGAGAGCTCCTGTTAGGATTGATTTTGCAGGAGGCACAACAGATATTTATCCATTTACTCACTTATATGGCGGAGCTATTTTAAATGCAGCAATTAGTAGGTATGTTGTTGGAAGAATAGTTAAAACAGACCAAGAGGTGGGATTAGAGTATCATGGGGCTATACCAACATCTTCTGGATTGGGCACTTCAGGAGTAATGAATCTCGTCTGGCTGGCTTTGATTTCTGAAAAAAATAAATTCAACAGAAGAGACAAGCTGGAATTGGCTGAAAAAGTCTATAAATTAGAGCAGAGTCTTGGTGGTGTTGGAGGAAAACAAGACCAGTATGCCTCTGCTCTTGGAGGAATTAATTTTTTAGAATTTAAAAATGATAAAGTAGAAATAACTCAGTTAAAATTACCAAAAAGTTTTATAAAAGAACTTGAAAGCAATTTAGTTTTAGTTTATACTGGAAAACCACATCTAGCTACAAATTCTAACAGAAATATGATGGATAATCTGAAACAAGGTAAAAACAATGAGAATCTCATAAAAATAAAAAATATCGCTATAGAGATGAAAGAGGCTCTTGTTAAAAAGAACTTACAGAGATTTGCTGAGCTATTAAATCATGAAACAGAAGAAAGAAAAAAACTGCATAGCTCAACTGTTCCTGCTTTTGTAAGAAGAATTATCACAAAAGGTTTGAAAAATGGGGCTTTTGCTGCTAAGGTTTGCGGCTCTGGAAACGGGGGAAGCATTTTGTTTTTTGGAGATAAAGAAAAGTTAAAACAGATTTTTAAAAGAAAAGTAATTGATTTTAAGTTTGATTTTAAAGGATTGCATAAATTATAAATTTTATAATATCAACAATTAACAAAAATAGGAGATTTCTCAAGCTCTTTGAACTTCTTGACATTGCCAGCTTTTGCAAAGCATGTTTCAATTAATATATTTACTACCTTTTCTAAATTTTTCGCATCTTTCTTAAAACTGTCAAAATCCCTGAATGTTCTTGATATTGCTCCAAAAGAGCCTAAGCTAATTAATCTTTCTCTTATATTTGAATCTGGTTCAAAGATAGATATATACTTTTGATTGTTGCCATCTAAAATATATGCTTCTCCATCTGGTCCCAGTTCAGACCATTTATCTCCAAATTTTTCTCTTAATGGTTCAGAAAGATTTTCAAAAATATAAGCTTCTTTTGCTAATAATGAAAAATGAACTGAGTAAACAGTTCTCCTTCTTTTGAAATTAAGTTCTCCTTGTTTTAAAGGCAAAGAAAGTGGAGCTGAAGGGTATTCAATAAATCTTTCAGAAGCTTCTGGGCAATTTTCTATTGATGTTTCACAATCGTATAACCCTGTTTCACAAGGAAAGAGTAAATCAGCATAAGCGATATTTAAATGTCCAAATATGACACCCATAAATAGCTTAGAGTTAGGATATTTATAAATATTTATGTAATGAATTCACCAGAACTCTTCATAGATTTTAAATGTTTTTTTTGCTATAATGCTCCAGCCACTGGTTTTTTTAACATAGTTTAAAGCATTTTTAGAGTATTTTTCTCTGAGCTTTTTGTTTTTTAGGAGTTTTATTATTGCTTTATAAAACTTCTTTTTGTCTTTAACAGCAATTCCTGCTTTGCTGTTTCTTATTTCTGCTCCTAACCCCTCAATATCTGTGACTATTGAAGGAGCACCAACAGAAAATCCGTGAGCTAAAACACCTGATTGGCTTTCTTGCTTATAAGGCAGAATATGGACATCAAAACTTTTTAATCTTCTGTAAAATTCCATTCCACTATAATTTCTTACAGCAAACTCTATATTCTGGCTGACCGGACTTTTCATGATTTCTTCTAAAACCTTATCTATATAGTCTCTTGTCTCCATGACTACTTCTGGTTTTAGTTCAAGGGCAAGGATAGCATTTGGAACTTTTCTAACTACTTTAGGCCATTGCCTTATTAATGTCCTGAACCCTTTTCTTTCGCTTGCTAATCCAGCAGTGCCCACAACTAAGTCCTCATCTGTATAGCCGAATCCGTTTCTTACTTCTTTTCTGTTTAATTTTATATCTTCTCTTGAGCCGTGTGGTAAAACATAAACGTTTTGTGGCTCCCATCCTATATTCTTTTTTAAAGCTTTTTTTTGATAGTCTTCATGCAAAATTCCTGCATCAAGCTTTTTTAGAGTTTTACTAACAAAATTAGCGAAATTAGGACTTAATTTTTCATAAACACTATGATATGTCATCACAACAGGAAATTTCTCTTTTTTTATCATTTTGATTAATTCAATAACTCTTTTGTTATTATCTCCATAAGTCTCGTATAAGCCGTATTCATGCTGGATGTGAACAATATCTGGTTTTATTTTTTTTATTGCTCTTAGGACTTTATAATGCCATCTTTTATCTTTTTTATTGTCAATTATTGGATAGTCTGCTTTTTTTGCATCAGTATGAGCTATAATTTTAAAAGAAACTTTTTTCCTGGTTTTTTTAGCATATTCTTTTAAAGCAGAAATATAATGTGAAGAATAGTAAGCTATCCCGCATGAGCGGGGCAAGTAACTGCTTATCCACACCACTTTTTTTACCATTTTAAAAATAGAAAAACCTTATTTAAATATTTTAGGGTTTTAAGAATTTACTTGTTTTTGTTTCTTTTAGTCTCTTCCAACATTAATCTTGCTATAAGGTATGATGCTGTTGATTCTGCTCCTTTATTTAAATTTAAGGTATTCTCTGATAACCCGTCATAACATCCACCTGTTGCTTCATCATAAACCATTTGTTTTAAATGGTTTTTTCCTAAAAACCAATTAAATGCTAAAACTGCTTTATTGTAATATTCTTTATCTTTTGTAATAGAATAAGCAGTCAAAAGGGTCTGAACCATACAAGAAGTATCTAGTGGTTGCTGGTCAAAAAAAGACCTTTTGCCTTTTCTATTATACCATCCATTTTGCCCTACTGGCGATAGCTGATTATCAATAAAAACAAGCTCTGATAAGAATTTTAAGGTTTTTTGAGCAATCTTCAGATATTTTTCATTTTTTGTTATTTCATATGCTAAAAAAAGTGCTTCTGGAAGTTTTGAATTTGAGTAAGTTAGATAACTTTCAAACCAATGCCACTCTTTTGACGATTCAGCGTCATATGAATCAAGTAAAAAATTTGCCAGTTTTCTTATTTTTAAAAAACTTTTTTTATCTTGGTACCTTGTATAGTGATGATAAAGGCCAATTATCGAAAATGCCTTTGCTCTAGGTGACTCTAATTTTCCAATTAAGTTATAAGCGCAATTAAAGATTTTTTCTGCTTGTTCTAGAATCTTTGGACTATCTTGTTTAGCAATGGCGTATCCCAAAGACCATATTGCTCTTCCAAAAGCATCTTCACTGCAAGGGTCTAGAACTGCATTTTCATTGTGGTGATTATTTGTAAAGTTTCCATCTTTTCCTTGCGTATGCTCTAGGAAATTCAAGTAAATCCTGATCAGATTTAAAGAGTATTTTGACTTAAAGAGGTTATGATGGAGTGTAGCTGCGATTAATGCTCTTGCGTTATCATCTACTGTATAACCTGAGCTTTTGTCAGGTCCAGAAAATTTTGAGAACTGTATACATCCAAAATCATCTGTTAGGGTCCTTAAATAATCTAATTTTATAGCTGGGAATTTATCAGTAGTATCTGCTCTTAATTTAGTCACTTTGTTGAAAATATTTAGGTAGCGAGAGGCTACATTAGGCCAGGTCATTGATCTTCCTAAAAAATAAGCATTTTTTTCTATTTGACTTCTTAGTTCATCATCAGACAGTATTTTGTCTATAGCTTTAGTAAAAGAATCAGGATTTCTGAAATTAGCTAAGAGCCCTCTTTCTTGAGATAAGATTTCTTTTGCATATGTACTTGAGGTAGAGACTATTGCTTTCCCACATCCTAAAGCATAAGAAAGAGTTCCAGAAACTATCTGATGCTTGTCAAGGTTAGTGCATATATAGATATCTGTTGCAAGAAGGTAGTGTATTATTTCCTGTAAGCTTAAATATTTATTATAAAATTTAACATTATTTTTTAATTTAAGTTCTGCAACAAGTTTGATAAGCTCTTTTCTGTATTCTTCTCCTTCTCTTTCTCTTACTACTGGATGGGTCTCTCCTATAACTAAGTAAAGAAGATTTGGATATTTTTTAACTAGTGAAGGAAGAGCTTTAATCATATACTCTATTCCCTTGCCCCTACTTAATAAACCAAAAGTGGATAGAACTATTTTATTATCTAATTTTAATTTCTTTTTATAGAAGTTAGGTGAACGAAAAGACGTATTAGGTATTCCATGAGGTATAACATGAATTTTATCCTTGTTTACTCCATAATCTTTATGAAGTATGTCAACTGCAATATTTGCCATTACTATTACTGCTGAACACTTGGAACAGATAAATCTTACTACTTTTCTTCTTATGTCGTCGGGTTTTGATAAAACACTATGAAAAGTGACTACAACTGGTTTTTTAATTGTTTCTAAAAAAGGAATTAAGTAACTTCCATAATTTCCTCCAAATAATCCAAATTCATGCTGTATGCAGACTAGTTTAATACTTTTTGAATTGTTTATTTTTTTTGCAATATTTATGTATTCTTCAATATCCTGCTTGTTAAGCTGTGTAAGCACCTTATTACCGTAATTATAGAAATCTGTTTCATCATTTAGGGCTATCACCCTGCTTTTTAATTTTGGATTCCATTTCTTATCCATGGCAAAGACTAGGTCTTTTGTAAAAGTGGCTATTCCACACTCTTTTGGAGGGAAATTGCTGAGAAAACATATTTTAGAATGATTAAGACTCTCGCTCAGATCCCCTTCTTCTCCATCTTCTTTTTCCATTTTTTTGTTACCAAAATAAGAAAATATTGATTTAAAAACTCTTCTTTTTTTTGTCTATTTTTGGAGTAGTAAAAAAAATTAATCAACTTCTACATTGATTTTGATTAAATCCCCTTTGATTGAGCTGATTATTTCATTCAAATTTCCCTTAATTTTAACAGCTTTTTTTTCTTCAAGAAGTTTTTTTGAGTTTAAGATATTGAGTTCTAATTTTATCTTTTTTATCATATTTTCTAATTCTGCAATTCCTGTTTCTTCAATTGCAATACTGTTAATCTCTTTCTCATTTTTAGTTATATCCTGTATCTTATTCAGTATCTCAGGATTTTGTAGTTTAGACTCTTTAAGTAAAGAGAGAATATCCTCTCCTTTTGTTTTTTGAAAAGTTTGTTTGAAATTCCCTTTATAGGCTTTTATTATGCTCATTTCTTTTTCAAAACTGTGGAAAAAATTAGCAAGAGCCTTGAAATCCAGCATTTCTCTTAATCTTTCAGTATCCTTATCTATTTCTTGTTTTTTTTCAATAAGAATCTGTTTTTTCTTATTTTCAGCAAGAAATTTCTCAGAGCTCTGGATTTTTTCAATTTCTTTTTTTTGGAGTTTAATACTATTGTTTAAATTTAGTATTTTTTCATTATATTCCCCGACAACCTGTTCAATATTTGATTTTGTTTTTTCAACTTCAGAAAATTTTTCCATTTTTTCTCCAACCAGGGAGATTATTTTTGATTTTTCAATCAGTTCTTTGTTGTCTTTGAGGATTTTTTCCAGGGCTTTGAAAAAAGCCCTTATGCTCTCTTTAGTATTTCCCAGTTCCTTGCCAATAAGAAAAGTTGCTTTTTCAAAACTTATTGAGGATTTTTTTTCAAATTCAGCAAAAACAGAGTTTATTTTCTCGATAGTCTGTTCAGATTTTTCATTTATTTCTTTTAATTTGCCTAGTAGCTTATTGAGATAGTAAATGTAATTATCTAGATTTTCTTTTACTATTAGCTTGATTTTGTCTTCAGCTTTTTTTTCATTTATATTTATTTTCTTAAGTGCAAGAGTTTTTTCTTCAAGTTCCTGGATAAGCTGGGAAATTCTTGTCTGGATAGTTTTTAAGAAATTATCTTCTTGCTCTTTAATTTCTGTTTTTTTATTTTTTAGCCATGGCTGAAGCTCAGAAAATTTTATCCTTTCAGCTTCAATAGGTTCTTTTTTTTTAAAAAAGTTCCAAAATCCCATTTTTTTGTTAAGAAAAATGCTATTATAAATTTAATTGAGAAAATCTTTTTGCCAAGTTCTCTTCTTTTTCAGGTTCTCTAAATACAGGAGTTGCTACGTAAACAGTATCTCCTTGTCCTATTCTAAACTCTTTTTTTGCCATGTGAAAATATAGTTTTATGATTTTTAAAGATTTATATTCTATTAAGCAACTTTCTTAACCTTCTCTTTATTCTTGATTATTTGCCTTCTTAATTTTCTGAATTCTGATAAAAATTCTTGTTTTGGGGTATCTGAATGCTTGGAGATGATTTTATCATAAATATCTTCAGCTGATGAACAATAAATCAAAGCAGTTCCTGTATGCTGGCTGTTTTCAACAGCCAATTTTCTTGAAACCTCATATTTCCTGCTTATTAAATAGTTAACTCTTGTTTGAAAATCTCTTGCTCTTCCTGCTCCTTTTTTGTTTCTTATTCTTGTTTTTATTGAAGCGTATTTTTCATATTCTTCATGACTTCTAAAATCCCCTCTCCTGGATTTTCCATAAAATGGTTTTGGAGGATGATACTCTATAAAACTCCTATTTACTAAAAAATCTATTATTCCTGTTTTTATATCAATTTGCCATGTTTTTCCTTTTTCTATTTTCCATCTAGGAATATATTTTTCAAATAGTGAAGCAAGAGCAGCTTCTGATGCTGAGTGGTAGTTATTTTTGTTGTGGGAGATATTCATATTTCTTTCTGCAAGTATTCTAGCATTTTTCTTGCTAAGCTTAGATTTTTGTTCAAAAGTCCAACTATGGATTCCTTTTCCAGAGTTATAGACTGCTAAGCCTATATTCCTTTTTTCCTGAGCACTCAGGGCATGAACTCCTTTTTTTAATTTAGTAGCTCTTCTTCCTCCTTTTTTAGCTATAGTTATTTTTTCTTTTTCTGTTAAACCATGAATTCCTGTTCCTTGCTCATATGCGTTTAATCCAATTTTTCTTTTTTCTTTTGTGCTTAAACTGCAAAATCCGGTTTTATTCTTTGCATTAGATTGTCCTCCTTTTTTAGCATTTGCAGTTGTTTGACCTTTGCTTAATCCATGTATTCCTAATCTTTCTCTGAGTATCTTTCTTCCACCTTTTTTTCCTGCTTCTGATAATTGTTTAGAACTTAACCCAAAAATACCTTTTCCTAATCTTATATTTTCTTTTGCATTTTCCTTAGAATTAGCACTAATGATTTTGCGCGTCCTGTAGTTTCTTTCATTTTCAGGAAGCTCCCTTAAATATCTTGTAACAGAAGTTTTAGAAATTCTTAATCTTTCGGCTAGTTTTTGATTAGTTGCAAAAGACTCAAGATCCCCTAACTGGTGCATTTCAATTTCCCGTAGGACTAACTCAATTAGTGCAGTTTTGTTATCTATTAATATGTTATTGGGCGATATCATAGAAATTGAGGTAAATAGAAACTTAAAAATCTTTTGTTTTTGTAATTATTATAAAGTGATAAAAATATTATCTCCTAGATCTTGGTCTTCTAGGTCTGTTATTTCTGGATTCTCTTCTTGTTCCCCTATTACTATGCCTAGAGTCTCCTCTTGAATCTCTTCTTGGTCCTTGATTGTTATTTCCAAAATTTCTTCTTATTCTTAGTTGCTTTCTTTCAGGTATCCATTTTATCATTACTTTTTTGATAAAGGGGGTTTTTTCCAGAATCATATTAAAGTCTCCTTGCATTAAGGCCTGAAAATTCTCATAATCTCTGCTTGCAAGAACATTTATTACTTTTCCTTCTTTTCCTGCTCTTGCAGTTCTTCCTATTCTGTGAATATACTCTTTTTTTGTTGGAGGGATATCATAATTGTAAATATGGCTTACTCCTTTGATATCTAAGCCACGTGCTGCGACATCTGTTGCTACAAGAACATGCACTTTCCTAGAATGAAAATGCTCCATAATACGATTTCTTTTATCTTGTGAATATCCTCCATGTATTGGAAGAGACTCAATTCCATTGAGTTTAAGGTTTTTTGCAATAAAATCAACATTTCTCCTTGTATTGCAGAAAATCATGACAAGTTTGGATTTCTCGTTTTCTAAAAGGTATACTAATAAGGAGTATTTTATATTATCAGGAACATCATAGTATGTCTGTTTTAGTTTTTTTGGGTCAACATTAGGAGTAGCAGAAATCTCTAGAGGATTATTCATGTATCTTTGAGCTAGTGTGACAATATCATATGAGATTGTTGCAGAAAAAAGCAAAGTTTGACGGTTTTTTGGACAATTTTTAACTATTTTTCCGACGTCTTCTATAAATCCCATATCTAACATACGGTCTGCTTCATCTAAAACCAGTGTGTTTACTCTTGTAAGATTAATTGAGTTTCTGGTGATATGATCAAGTATTCTTCCAGGAGTTCCTACAACAATATCTGCTGTATTAAAGCCCCTTATCTGATTGTGCAGAGATACTCCTCCATAAACTGGAATAACTTCTAAGTTACTGTATTTTGAAGAAATTGAGAGGTGTTTAGCTATTTGTTCTGCTAATTCACGGGTAGGAGTAAGAACAAGCCCTTGGATTCCATACCCTTTTTTTATATTATGAATTAAGCCTGCTGCAAATGCAAGAGTCTTTCCTGAGCCAGTTGAAGCTCCTGCTATAACATCTCTACCTTTCAGAATCATAGGCATTGATTTTTCCTGTATTTCTGAAGGAGTTTTAAATCCCATATCTTTAATAGATTTGAATAAGGGATTGTCTTTTCCTAATAACTTTTCAAATTGTTCCATATTTAAACAAGTAAAGTCAAGAAATAGCTAAATGTATTTCTTTAACAATTAAATAATTTAATATATTATTTATTTACTACCAATTAATCAAAAAAACATGGTTTATAAATGTATGCTCCAAAAATTATTTAAATAGAACTTTCTTATATTAATGATGAAAAATTCAGGTGTGAGAAAATCAGGTATAAAAAAAGAGGGCAAATATATACTCCTTATGCTCTTTACAGCTCTGATAGTGAGTAATGTGCTTTTATGGAGTTTTTTTGATAAATTAAAAGATACTGTTATTGATGTGGAAAATGAGCTTGCAAGAGAGAAGAGAGTCCATTTCAGAGAGTCGCAAACAACAACCTCACAAAGAGATGTAAATGATTTTTGCGCGGATTTATGTAGAGATAGAAATTATGATGGTTGGAATAGTGGAACGCCAGTCCATAATGGTTCTGTTTTTATCTATGAGTGCGAGTGTTATATGGTTGTGAGATAGAGAAATTAAGCTACTAATCTTTCAGTGTTATTAGAATAAACTTCTAAGGTAAATTTTGTTCCCTCTGTAAAAGTCCCTTCCCAGCCAAGTCTGGTTAAATACTCTGTAAAACCATCTAGTGGTTGGGTGCTATGAATAAACCTATCACACTGGGTTGCAGGGCAGTATCCTGCATCTTCTTCTAAGGTTATTTTATCTCCTTTGATAGATAAAACAGTGCATTCTATAGTAAGTTCAGGTTTCATATATATTGTAAGAATTAATTTAATTTAAATCTTACTATATTTCAGTTTTATCTCATCACACTCCAGATAACAACTATAAAACCAAGAATCAAATTATAGATTCCAAACAGATAAAACTTATTGCTTTTTATTATTTTTATTAAAAAGCTGATTGTTAACAGGCTCGTTAAGAGGGTTATTGTGAAGGCAGTTAAAAAAGTGATTATAGGCATGCTTGACAGAGCAATTTCTTTAGCTTCTATTAAACTTGCTCCAAATATAATTGGTATGGCTAAAAGAAAAGAGAATTTTATAGCTTCTTCTTTTTTTAATCCTAAAATTAATCCAGAGCCCATGGTCATCCCGCTCCTTGAAACTCCTGGAAATAATGAAAATATTTGGGAGATTCCTATGAATATAGAATCTGAAAAAGAGGGTTTTTTCTTTATTACTTTTGCGTATTTAGTGGAGTAAGTGAAAACTCCAAAGATAATGAAAAATATTCCTATAAAAATTAAACTAGAGAAAGCGTTTATCACATGCTCTAAAAGCCAGATTCCTGCTATTGCAGCAGGGATTATAGCTATTGCAAGTTTTAACATATACTTGTATTCTTTTTTTGCTACAAGGTTTATAATATCTTTCCAGAACAATATTACCACTCCAAGAACACTTGCAAAATGAAGATAAACTGTAAATCCAAAATCCTGCACTCCAATCAGTTCTTGGGCAATGGCAAGATGCCCTGAACTGCTTATTGGAAACCATTCTGTGATTCCTTGAACAAGACTCAATATAATTGCTTGGATAAATGAAACCATTATACTTAAAGAAAAAACTGGTTTAAAAACTTTAATGTTTATGATAGATATAAGAACGCCTTGTTTTAATATATAAAAATTTCAGCAAGAGTCCCAGAGTTTAATGCTCTTTAAATTCTCTTTTTTTTCTGACATAATCTGGGTGCTGATTATGAAAATCCACATTCACATACCCTTCACGAGCTATTGAAACATCATCAACTAATGCAACTTTTGAAAGAGGCATTTTTTTAGCAAGACTATCTACAACCAAATATATCATCCTACTAAATCTGTTGCCCCAAACAACACCTATTCTCTCACTAGCTACTTCCACCCCCCATTTAGGATGGTTGTTTAGTACTGCCTGCTCTTTTGAATATTGCATAAAAACCTCATTTAATTGGGTGGTTCTTGACTCATTTTGGTTCCCTAATCTCTTCATACTATTAATATATCCTTCTTGCCATTCTCCTCTCAATTGTCTAAACATTGCCCTACAAAATTCTCCAAATAAAATCTGTTCAAAATGGGGCCTGTCCCAAGGAAATTCAAGAGCATCAAAATCAGGGCTTGCTAATGATTCTACTTCACTACCAACTAACCTGTTTCTTGGCTGTCTTGCAATAAATTTTTCAGGTAAAAGAAGTTTTCCGTGGCTTGCTGCCATATATGCTGTTGGAGGGGATTGACAAATCATTCCTCCCCCTAAAATTTCATTTACTTCAGTCTGCAACTGTTGCACTCGTCCAAGATAAACAGAAGAAGCAAGAATCTCTATTTTTGGAATTTCCAACTTTGCTTTCCATATATCTTCTGCTGAAGCAGCTAGAGGATCAATCAATGCACCCAACCCTGTTACAGAATCTATCGGTTCTGCGGGATTTTTCCAGTATTTCTGTTTCTCAACTAATATTTGAGCAAGTTGTTCATTTGTTGGAAGATTTGAGTCTAATTTTTCTGTGAGTTCTGGAGAACACCCCTCAATAAGTTTTTTATCTAATTTCCATAGATCTTCCATTGATTTTATATCTGCCTTAATTTCCATTCCATTCCTATCAGAACTCTCTTTCCTTAGGGTAATTATTAATAAAATTTAGTATTTATAAATCTAACCCCAAAACTGAGTGTTGGATAAAAATAATGATTATGAGCGCCCGTGCTGGCATTTGACTAATTGAACAAGGTTTATTATTTTGTTGCATCGGGGAGTTTTTCAGAACGCGAAAATCATACTAGAATCATCAATACAATCTTTTTGATAAACAACCTTTATTAATCAGCTGATATGGTGTACTGTTCTCTGCAGCTTTGAAAGCATTTCTTATTGTTTCAGCAAAGTCTACTGGTATTGTAGGATCCCCAGCAAATCTATATACTCTCCCTAATCTTTCAGACTTACCATCAAGTTCAGAAAAAGTTCCATTCTCAGCAATAGATAAACTAAAATCTTGATACTGCTGTCCAGAAATAACTAGAAAGCCACTAGGCTTATAATTCCCTTTTCCATCATTTTCAACCTCTATACAATAAACAACTCTATCTTTAGTATAAGGCTCATGAGCATCTAATACCTCCTTTCTATCTATCTCTAATCTAAACTTTGAAATTTGTTTAGGAAAAGCTATTCTAACATCATATCTTATTGCTAAATTTTCATTATCTCCTAAATCAAAATCTTTCCAGGCATTAGTTACAAATGAATTACCATGTGGATGCTCTCCTGTAAGCCCCCAATTAGCTTCTTTAAGATTAAACCCTCCATTTAAAAATCTCATCTCAAACAATTGTTGAGGTCTAAAATAAGGATTTTTTATTATTCCGAGCTGTTCTGAAGATCTAGTGATAGGAATCCATTCATCAAAACTATTCATCCAATTCTCACTTTGTTTGGAATAAAATCCATTTTCCTCACAAATACCATTTCCATTACCAGATTCCTGTTTTGAACGAAAAAACGCAATATCTCCACTATTAAAATAAGGAGTTTTTGTATCTTCTTCAATAGGTAATAAAAATTCAAATCCACAAGCTAATTTTTGTAATTCTAATACTGTTTGCCTAAATCCTGCTTCTTTTGCAACTTTAGAAATATCTACTTTATCATTTGTTGTTAATTCTCGAGCAAGAATCCTTTTAAACAATCTTATTTTTGATGAATCATAAACAAATTCAGTCCCAGGGCTAAACACAGGGCTCTTTGACCTTTTAAAACTCAATACTTCCTCTAGAGGTTGCATAAAAAGAGAATATACTTAGCCTTTATAAATTCTTTTATTTGTTATCACTTAGAAATAACAATACGCCCGCGCCGCACAACAGGACATTGTGGCATAATCAGGGGATTTTTTCACCTTATTTTATCGTTGCTGTTTATTGAATTGTCTAGGCTGCTTTGATTTATAAATATTGTCGAGATGGAGTATATGGATTATTCTCTGAAAGTTAACTAATGCAGAAACTTGATTTGCATTTAAGATGATAACCACTAGTAAAAACAAGAATAATGCAAATAAACCTCTTCTAAATTTTTTGATTTCCACTCTTCTTTCTAACTATTAAATATAGGATTATAAGTGTAATAACAATTATTAGTACTATTAACAAAATTATTTTTTTAAAAACAATTTTTCCCTCTTTATTTTCTATTCTTTCTTCTTCCTCAAGAACAGTTCCACTTCCCGTCTCACTAATCGCAAAAATATATGGGTTATTCTTTAATATCTCTAAACCTTTTGCTGTTAAATAGCCATCAATCCAATTTCTACCTTCTATGGTTCCTTCAAATTTAAATTCGTCTTCTTTAAAATCAGAAATTATTTCTGTTTTAACTTTCTTTAAATTTCTATCCTTTATCTTAATTATCGTTTCATTAACCCATATTCCTACACGAATCTTGCTTCGATTCTCCACAGTCAAAGCCTTTAGTACAGAAGATTCTACTGTTACGTTACCATAATTTGTGAACTCTCTTCCTGCGATAACAAATGTCTCATTATTTTCTTGAGCAATAGTTAAGTTAATATTTATAATCATAATTAAAACTAAAATTCCAAATATCATCATTTTTGTTTTATTTTTCATTTAGTTTCATCTTTTATTAATTCTTTTTTTATCTTGAAAATTTTCTTTCTTAAATCAGGGATATCTTTTTTAATTATTTCTAAGATAATATCCAAATCAACACCAAAATAATGATGAATCATTTTATCTCTTGTACCTACAATCTCTCTCCATCCAATTTCTTTATGTTTATCCTTAAGATTCTTAGAAATATTCTTAACAGCTTCCCCGATTATCTCTATTTCCCTAACTATTGCACTTTGCTTTAACCTATTAGAAATTAGTTCTTCTTTATTGATTCCTTTAGAAAATTCCAAGATAGCATTTATACTTTCTAGGATATGTTCAATAAAAGCCAAATCATTTTTTTCATTCATATTATTCTTACCTCTTGGCTCAAAATTTTATTTTTTAAATAAGGACTTATCCCATTGTAGCTTACTAAATCAACTTTTTTCTTTAGTTTATTTTCTAGTTCAAATTGAATCCTTACGAATCCAAATCCGATTCCTTTCGGAGGCTGTATTAAAATATCAATATCACTATTTTTTTTCTGCTCTCCTTTTGCATAACTTCCAAAGATTCCTGCTTTTTTTACTTTATTTTTCTTTAAAACCTCTTTTATTTTTGGTTTAATTTTTTCCAATTCTCTGTTAATTTTTCTTACGTCTTTCCTTAGTTCTCTATCTGCTTTTTCTTCTTTTAAAGACAAAACTTTTTTAGACAGATTAGTTCCTAAATATTTTCTTTTTTTTGAAACTTTCTTTCCTTTTCTAACAGATAGAACTCTATAATAATATCTTTTTCCATTTCTTTCTTTAAGTTCTGTGTATGCCATAATATTTGTACGTCTACATTATTTATAAATCTTTCTATGTAGACGTATACAAAGAATCCCTTAATTATGCCATAAAATACGCACGCCCGCGCCGAGACTTAGTTACTTCCATTACAATTAATTACATAATGCGAAGCAAGACAAAGAAAGTAATCTTTAAAGAGTTTTTTGAGA
>Ga0315550_1000207_pt1 | contig 35455 bp, 38 predicted proteins | sample SalMarSW160190MG_2_FD_203100 | JGI IMG/M metagenome (GOLD analysis project Ga0315550, IMG submission 203100) | Salt marsh sediment microbial communities from the Plum Island Ecosystem LTER, Massachusetts, United States - Salt Marsh Sediment SW1601-90 ...
GATAAAAGAGGTAATAGAAGAAATGCAGGGACAAAGGGATGAAGAAGATATTGATGTTCCTGAAGAAATAGAAACAAAAGACGAAGAAGTTTTAGATATATTTTAGTTTTCTACCTAAAAAATTCTCGAGATGCTTAATTCTTCTTGAGAGTTTTAATTTGTTGTCTCTTGTACGTTTATAAGCTACTTGATAAATATCCTCTAATTGTTTTAAGCTAATCATCTTGACTTTTGTTCCATAAAAATCTATGTTTTTTGTTTTTTTAATGATATTTTTCTTATTAAGAGTTTTATAATCTTCTCCAACCTCATCAAGTTCAACCCTTAACTTTCCTTTTTTTATTATAATTGTGCTCATTCCATTATCATGATATTCTTTAATATATCTAAATTTTATTTTGTTATCCCCTAATAATTTAACCATCTTAGGAAAATCCTTTTTACGAACTATAATATCAATATCATTAACTTTCATGCTCTTGTCTTTTGTATAATAAAAATGTGCAAAACTGCCATAAATAACCGGAGTTATTTTATTTTTCTGACATATAGAAATAATTTTTTGTGCAAAAGGAATCAGTTTTTTGAAAAGTTGTTTGTTGAAGGGGTATATGGGTTTCATTTTTTCCACTCTTCTTTTAATAGCCTATAAGTATTTTCATCATGGATTTTTCCTGTTGATTTAGCTTTACAGTGTTTTCTTAAAGTTCCTTCAAGTTTAAAACCTAATCTTCTTGCAAATTCATTTGATGCTTTGTTTTCTACAAATGCAGGAATCCTTAATCTTCTTAATCTTAATTTATTAAAGGCAAAGTCAATTATTTTTTCCGTAGCTTCTGTTGCATAGCCTTTTCTCCAGTATTTTTCTCCTAACCAATAACCTAAATCTGCTGTTCCATGCCATCTATCAACCTTAGTTACTCCAAAACCTCCAATAACTCTTCCTTCTTCTTTTAACTCAATAGAAAATTCATAAGTTGTTCTTGGCTTTTCTTTTGCTTTTTTCTTGCAATGATTAATAAACCATTTAGCATCTTTTAAACTGTAAGGGTGGGGCACAACTAAAAGATGTCTTGAAACATTTATGTTGTTTATGTTTTCAACTATATCTTTTGCGTCTTTTAATGCTGGAGGCCTTAAAATTAGGCGTTTTGTTTCTATTTTCATTTTATATACCCTCCTTTCTGCAAGTTCCAGAGATGTTGGTATTCTCCTGGTTGTTGGATTAGCTGTTTGTGAGTTCCTTGCTGAACTATCTTGCCTTTTTTCATAACTATAATTTTATCTGCATGCATAATTGTTGAAAGTCTGTGGGCAATTATTATTGATGTCCTGCCCTGCATAAGTTTTCCTAAATCTCTCTGGATTTCATGCTCTGTTTGCGAGTCTAAGCTTGAAGTTGCCTCATCTAGTATTAAGATTTTCTTGTTTGCTAAAATTGCTCTTGCTATATTTACTCTTTGTTTTTCTCCACTTGATAATTTCACTCCCCGTTCTCCAACAATTGTTTTTTCTTTTTTAGGAAAATCTTTTATGACTTTATCCAATTGTGCAAACTTCATTGCCTGCACAACTTCTTTTCTACTGGCTTTTGGTCTGGAAAATGCAACATTATGGTAAATAGTGTCATCAAATAACATACACTCTTGAGGAACTATCGACATCTCTTCTCTTAAAGACTCTTGTTTAATGTCTTTAATATTCTGTCCGTCCACTAATACAGCTCCAGAATCAACATCATATAATCTGTAAAGTAGATTCACTAAAGTTGTCTTGCCACAACCAGAGTGCCCGACAAAAGCATATTTCTTGTTTTTAGGAATTTTCAGATTAAAGTTCTTGAATATTTTTCTTTTTCCATATTTGAAGTCTATGTTTTTAAATTCTACTTCTCCTTTTTCTATCTTTAATTTCTCTGCTCTTGGCTTGTCTTTGATTTCACTTTCCATTTTTCCATACTGAAATAATGCTTCAAACTCAACCATTGCCCTATAGTATTGCCTTGTTCCATGCACAAAGCCCCATAAAGGACTTGCAATATTCCCATAAATAGTATAGATAAATACAATATCTCCAATGCTAAGATTTCCATTTAAGAATTTTAACATTGGAAAATAAATTAAAAAGAATATACCTAATCCTAAAATTGCTTGCTGGCCAGCACTCATTGCCTTAAAGAAATTAAGATAAGTTACATAGGCATTTTTTGTGTTTTCAGTTAGTTTTTTGAACTTTTTCTCAATAATTTTTTCTTTACCAAAATACTTAATAGAATCAATATTAATTAAAAAGTCACTTATATTTGCTTTTTCAAGATTTTCTATTTTATGATAGGTTGCACCTAATGGTTTGGCCCTATTGTGGAGAATAATGCTATATCCCACAAAAAAGACTGTTGTAACTAGGATTACAACTACTGGAAGAAGGTCAAAATAAATTAAAGAACCTGAGACAAGTATTAACTGGAAAAGCAATGGAAGGGTGTTGAACACAACAACATCATTCATTGAATCAATTGCTCCCCCTCCTTTTATGAGCTTGGAGATTAAGCTTCCTGTTTTATGCGAGGTATGAAAATTATGAGAGAGACTTATAATATGATTAAAAAATCTTCTTTTTAAATCTGCCATCATTTTTGCACTAAGATTAAACAAAATATGGAGATTAACATAATTGAGTAGACTTCTTACTGCTAATGAACCAAAAAAAACTATAACAACAATCATTAAAATTTCAACAAAAGCCTGAGAACTAAGAATTCCTGCAGAAAAGTCTGTTCCATTATCCACAATAACCTTAAATAAGAATTTTTCAACAATATATGTTGCAGATACTATAAGAGTTAAGAAAAGCAATAGTAAGGCTTGAAACTTATACTTCTTTAAAAAACTCCAGTATACACTAAGATTATATCTTGTATGCACTTTTTCCTTTATTTTATTTTTCTTTTTTAATTTCATTTTACATCTTATTTGTATACTGGAATATATACTTTATATTTAAATAATATAATAACCTTTCTACGATATCTAAAATGCCTGATTTAAATGTTATTTTCCCTGAAGGTTCAAATAATAACTGGAAGTGGATGATTTCTGAGGAGGATGAAGACTCTGGAGATGAGGAAAACTCTGAGGAATGACGGCATCTTAGCTTATAAAAACCTCTTTTCTTTATAAATCTATTCTTTTGTCGTCGATAAACAATAGGAAGTTTTATAAATAATGGATTCTATAGTATATAGTAGTTAAGCTCTTATAGGATTTATACACCCCTCTTAAAATTACTCATCCTGCAGCCTCTTTTGAGCCTACGCTTGATTCTACATGTAACCTGTTCTTTTTACAATACTTAAGTTTTATTGTGTTTTTAAGCTATTTTTAGCCCTTTTACACATATTTTATGGGCGTTGCACGAAAATGAAATATAGGAAAATTAGTCTGCATGTCCTCTCAGTAGAACGCAAAAATTATAATAGTTTAGGGTCAACAAGCAAGAAAATCTGGGAATGCTCTTATTCAAGATTTTTCAGGTTGAAATTATTATGTATCTATTTATTATGTAGCATCTATTTGTTTGTGCAAAGCCCCAATTTCCATAAGTTTTTTAAATTAAGATTTTATAGTATTTTTGCCCTATGGGAAAGAGAGTTCTTATGATAGGAGAGATAAGATGCGAGTAACAAAATTAAAATCTAATTTAGAGAAAAATATAGGTAAACTTGTGATTGTTGGTTTCTGTGAAAGTGGAAAAAAGATGCATTGTTATGATACAAGACTACTTGCAAGAGGAAACCCGCAAGATCCTAAAGCTTATATCTTTATTAAAAGTGTGATAGAAGATGCAGATGGTGGGAAGTTTACCTCTGGACAAATTTTCAAAGCCGAAGAGATTAAATTCTGTACAGAAAACCGTGATGTTAACTATGTTGTTGTGGGGAGTCCTAATAACGACAGAAGATATTACTTTGAAGGAGATCTAAAGAAATTATGGGAGAATAGAAAGACTATCGGATGGCGATAGACAAAGTACTTGAACAAGATTGGGTAACGCCCTCAATTATTCTCATTAAAGTACCATGGTAGAATAATAATCACTAAATAAAATTAGGTTTTTTGTTTTCGTGACAAAATAACAGAATAATTAAGGAAATATGTTATTTCCGTGCAGAATTTTCTTGAAAATCATCTAAATCAGCCTTTCCGTGCAACGCCTATTTTATGTGTTATTTTAAAGTAGTTACAAACCAAAAGCTTTAAAAAGGTGGGATAAAGTAGGATTTTATAAGAAATTTAGACTAAGGGAAAATGGTTCAAAAAGATACGTATGATTTTAAAACAAAAAGGCAATATAGGAAAGAATTAAGAGATAAAAATGGAAAAATTTGAATTAAAAAACTGCGATTTGTATTTGTCAGAAGATACACTAAAACAAGAAATATTAGAGCAAAAAAATGCATATTACCAGGAAGAGTATGATAGAGTTTTTGATCCTGAAATAGCTGCTGAAAGAATGTTAAAAGAAGCTATCAGCATTAAAGAACCTAAATTTAAAGATTATATTGAATTATACGGGAGATTAAATGGTTTAGAAAAAATAGCTATTTTTGCTTTGCATGGAAGTTCAGATGGAAGAGAATGGATTTATTTTGATAATGGTAAGCATAAATTGCAAAGATGGATAAACTCAAAAGACGGCAAATATTCAGCATTACTCCTTCATGCTTGTAATTCTAAAAGCCATACTCCAAAATCTAAAAAGTCAATACTCATTATTCCTGACAGAGTTATTTCAGCAGAAAATAGAAACCTTACTTGTTATAGTCTGATAGTTCCAAAAATCGGAGAAGTTAATGGTTATGTAATTGATTATGAATTAAATAAATTAAATGAAAGATTAAAATGGCAAAACAAAAAATAAGCATAACAATTGATGAAGAGTTGATTGAATTACTTGAAAATATGCTGGAAGACACTCAGTTTAGAAACAGAAGCCATATTATTGAGCATAGTTTAACAGAGTTTTTGAAAAATAAAGGGAAATTAGAGAAAGATAAAGTGGAGAATGAAGATAGTAAAACAAATAAAAATTTAAATTTAGATAAATGGAGGGAGGAAAATCTGGATTAGTTAAACCTATTTTTGTTACTACTCTATAGTTCTATAGTATAGAAAGATTTATAAACTCTTTTTTACTATTATTCCTATGGTGGAAAGATCTGAGTTGATTGAAAAAATTGAAGAGACAATTGTCTATTTTATGCAACAAAAAGCAGATAGTTTTAGTAAAAGATCTGGAGTATATTCTAGATATCAAGGGAAGGTGGATGCAGAAATAAATCTTAGAGAAATAAGTAACTTAATTAGTATAGCAAGATCAAAAGAAGTTTTAGAAAATTTAAATCAAATAAAGCAAGAAAATATAAAAAAATTAAATAATCTTAGAGAATCGGAAAAAACTTTGCAAGAAAGATTAGAATTACCAGTTGTATTAAATTATTCTGAAAATCAAATAAGTGTTTTATTGCCATTAAATGCAGATGAGAAAGATAAACTTGGATTACAATCAAGATTGTACAAAACCTTAAATGTTGTAGCAGGAGAACCAAAAGAATCTTTAAGTTATTGTAATCTTTCTGTTATAAAAACAACAAAAAGGAGAAAAAATAAACTTAAAAAAGAAATTAAAACTCTTCCTTTAGAAAAGGATTTTAAAGAAGCAAATGTTACTTTAAAAATAGAAGAATTAAATTTACTTCTTGATTTATCAAAGATTGGCACTGCTGAAACAAGAATAAGGCCTGTAGAAACAGAAGAACTTGAAAAAGTTTATAAAATTAAAGATCTTGCAGAAAAATTAGGGCTTAAGTATCGTGCAGCTTATGATGTTGTGAAAAAATATTCAAAAAAGAAAAAGATAAAACGTAAAAAACCTAAAACTGGAAAAATAGGTCATTTTGAATTTACACAAAGAGTTTTTGATTCTATAGTTGCAGATTATGAATCAAAGAAAAGGAAAAAGTCTAAAGTAGAGGTAAGGGAAAAACCTTATGGTATAAAAGATCTTGCTTCTAGATTAAATATGACTCCTAATGGAGCTATTCAATTTATAAAAAGAAATTTAATCCAGTTAGGTATCGAAACCCCAGGAAGTGGCAGTCCTTATAAATTTTCAAAATCCCAATTTGATAGCCTAGTAGCATATCACCAATTCGGTGGAAAATTAGAAAAACCAAAGTATCTTACAAAAGATGTTGCAAAAGCTTTAAATCTCAGTAGAGGTGGTGCAGCCCATAATTTGAAAAAATATTTTGAGAGAAAAGGAATTAAGGCTCCTGGGCGTTCAGGAACTTATAAACTTACAGAATCCCAATTTAATGATTTAATTTCAAGTTATAAATCTAGAATGAAACATACAAAACTAGAAGAAAGAAAAGAAGAAAGACTCTATACCACAAAAGAGGTTGCAGAAAATTTAGGAATTGCAAAACTCTCTGCAGTTGGTAGAGTTAGAAGATATTGTGATAGGCATAATATAAAACATAAAAAAAGAAGCCATTATAGATTAACTGAAAAACAATTTGAAGAAATTACAGCTAAGAGGGAAACAGTGCTTCCTAAAGTCTATAGAAATGAAATAATTGAAATGGTTAAAGAAAGAAGAAGCGATGAATTTATTATAGCACATATTGCAAGAAAATATGATGTTAAAAATAAGGGGGTTATTCAGGGGACTGTAAATATATATAAAACTAGATTTTCTAGAGGGCAAAGTTGAAAATGAAAACTCCAAGAATAATTCAAATACACTCTGAATTTAAGGAAACTAGAGAACAATTAAAAAAAGATCTTATTAAAAGATATGGGGGAATAAAAGAAGCTGTAGAAGAAATTCAAATACCAAGAAGTACTTTGAATGATTTTTTTGAAGGAAAAACAAAATATATGAGTGAACCAACAAGAATAAAATTATATGAGGCAACTAATTTTGATTATTTGTCTAAGCCATTTAGGAAAAAGAAAAAAAAGAGGAAAAGAACAAGCTTAAAACCCAGAACAAAAATAGAAAATAAATTAGAACTACAACTTAGAAACAGCCAAACTTCTTTACAGAATATAAGAAACATTCTTTTGTCTTCTAATAATTTGAGTGAAAAAGAAAAGGCTGAAGTAAGGGAAAGTTTAATTTTAAATGATGAGCAAAGAGCAAGAAGAGCTGCAGATCTTTTTTATGCTTTTTTAACAGAAGTTGCTAATTTTCCAGAAAATGCAAGAAAAAAATTTACAAACTTAGTTTCTGAAGAAGATGCTGGTTATTCAATTAGTCTTATTAATTATTTATATAATCCAGATAAATTTAAATCATGGATAGGTAAGTCAAGTTATCATTTAAGAAAATAAAATGGCAGAAAGAATAGGTTATAGAATTGCAGATGAAGAGCATGTAATTGAAATTCTTGGAACTCAACATAAAATTCCTATTGATTCATTTAGAGAGTATACAGATAATAGTGTTGATGCAAGAATCCCTGGGAAAATACAAAAAATTTTTGCTTTAGTAAGTAAAAAAGAAAAAAGTTTGACTTTGACAGATACTGGAAAAGGAATGAGTTATGAAAAATTAAGGAGCGTTCCCCAAATGATTGGTAAATCCTCTGGAAGAGGAATAGTAGGAAGAATAGGGGAGCATCAGATTGGTATGCTGAGTTATCTTCAATTTTCAAAAGTATTTAGAGCCATTTCAAGAGAATATGGAAAAACAGGATCATACTCTTTCTTAAAAATGGCTAAAAAAGAAACCCCTTTTATGGATGAGATAAATGAAGAAGAAGCTAAGGTTCTTGGTTTTCAGCCAATAGATCACGGAACAAGCATTATTATTAATGGTATTCCAGAAAATATAATTTCTTCTTATTTTGTGCCCTCTAATCTTTCTAAATTCTTAAGTGAAATGTATTCCCCTGTCTTAAGAGGTGGAGAAGTAGAAATAAATGTTGGTTATTTAGGGAAAGGTAAAAAATTAATTTCATGTGCTCCATTATCTCATAAAGGAAAGCTTATTTTAGAAGAGAGTATAAAAATAGATTATGTAAAAGATAAAGAAGAAAAACAGGGTGTTTTGGAAGTTTTGATTTATTTAAATGAAGAAGGAACAGATGAAAAAATAAGATATTATCATGAAGGAGTAAAAGTTATGAATTTAACAAAAATTCCTCTATTAAATAAAACTCCTTGGAATACTGGAAAATTATCTGGAGAAATAAATGAAAACTTTTTAACTTTAAATCAAACAAAAACTGCACCTATAGAGATGGGTAAGAGATTTGAAACTTTCTGCGAGCTTATAGAAGCATATGAATCAGACTTATCAAACCAAATAAAAAGAATCGGTGTTAAAAAGAAAAGTGCTTTGGAAAGATTTGCAGAAGATGTTTTAGAAAAGCTTAATGATGCATATAGAGATTTTGCTTATAGATTGCCTGTTCTCACCCGGGGTAAAAAAGGAGATCCAGAAAAGAAAGTTGAGCAAATAGTAGGTATTGCTACGACTAGGATTGATGGTAAGAAACCAACAGGGAAACAAGGTCAAAGACCAATTGTTAAACCTACTGAAAAAGATATTGGAGAAGTAATGCCTGTAAGAAGAGGAAGAAAAGCTTTATCAAATTATAGAGGAGTTGCTTTTGAAAAATTTGATATAGACGAAAAAGATAAGAGAAGCAGATTGGGGTTAGGAGGTTCATTAATAAGAATAAATACTGCACATCCAACTTTTGCTAGATTAGAAGAGAGAGGTACTGAAAAAGATAGAAAAAATTATGTTTCTATGATTATGGCAACAGAAGTTGCAAATAGAGAACTTCAAGAAGCTGTAAATAGTGAAAAAATAACTAAAGAAGAAGCACAAGAGTGGGGAAAAGACCTTTCACAACAATTGCTTTGGTATATTAGGGGTTAGATTATGAATAAACCTATAAAAATTAATACAATAACTAAACCTCTTTTGTAGTCTATAGAACATTTAGGACTTGCAGATTATTTAAATTTAATTAATCATATAATAGAATAATATGAGTATTTAAAACTCTACTTTGTTACTACTCTATAGTTCTATAAAATAGAAAGATTTATAAACTAGCTTTTCCTACAAATATTAAGAAAAATGGCAAAGAATAATAGAAATCAAAGACAAGAGCCAAAATATGAAGATATGTTAGCTATGCTTAAACAAAATTATGAGAATTTTAAGTATTTCTATTATGCTGCTTTGTCTAAGAGTGGAGAACATGGAAAAGAAGGAGCTAAAGATGGTCTTTATGTTTCTTTAGAGGGTTTGAGAAAAATAGGATTAGAAGGAATTCTTGGAGGCCTGGAAACTCAAGCAATTCAAAGCATTGAAAATGGAGATGGCTTAAATGCTGACTTAAGCTTATCTAAAATAATCTCCCAAAATGCAGGAATATTTTCAGAAACTATTCGTGATTATCTTAGAGCCAAAGATTTGATCCAATATATTGAAAAAGGATTTGGAAAAGAAATTGCAAAAGAAAAAGCATATGAAAATAAAACAATAAAACAATTAACTTCTAAAGAAGCAAGTGATAGTGAAAAAATATATGGAAACCACTTAATATCTCAACTTAGAAATTCAGTAATGAAAGAGATGACTCCTATAGCTCATGAAGCAAGAGCAGAAAGAGAAGATGAGAAATATACTAGGGATAAAAATATGATTCAGCTTGGAAATTACAGCGTGAGGAAGGCTGCTTAAGATTTCTTATTGTTTTATTATTTTTTCAATTAGTCTGGCCATAACATTGATAAATTCATCAGCTCTATCTTGCCATTCATCTAATTCCATTCCTTTGATATCTATGACATCTCCATGGACAATTTTTCTGTGTAAAACATGGAGGTCGCGATACCAAATAACATATTTCATCTTTAACAGATTTTTATCAACAAAGTTTTCTTTTAAAAGAATAGGAATATGTTCAGGGCTTGGAGGAAGTATTTTTGCTGAAATTAATAAAGCATGGGCAGAGTCCACCATCGCCCAGTAGATTCCTTCTACAGCTCCAAGTTCAGATGCCTTGCTTCTTGCCAAATGCTGAGGTGCTCTTTGCAGGCAGGTATAAATAGCTTCAGGAGTTGATTTTATTTTTCCTTCTTGCAATAAAATCTTCAAAGGATTAAAAAATCCTCCAAAATCTATTAAAGGTTCACCATATCTTATAACATTTATTACAACAGGGTCTCCCCTCATTAAATCCTGCCACCAGGTTGTTAGCTTAACTGTATTTATATGCAATTCTTTTTTATAAGGATTAGACGAAATTAATTTTCCCAATTCTTCCCTATACCATGCAATAAGCTCAGCATCCCACTGCACTGCTGAGTCATCTATGATGATAATTATATCTATATCTGAACCTGAAACTGTGGTTTGCTTAACAGAAGAGCCAAAAAGAATTACTGATTTTATAAGCTTAGTGAATTTTTTATAAGTTTTTGTCGCAAAGTCCATTGCTATATCCTGCTCATTTAAAATTTGCAGTGTAGGAAAATCTTTTAAACTGGATTTTCTAAGCCCTTTTTCTTTTTTACCTGGTTTTTCATCATTCTTCTGTTTTTTTGATAATTCTGATGGAAAAAGTATTGGAGGTAAATCTTCTATAGCTGTTTTTTTATTTGCCATTCTTCCCCTTTTTATTTTTGTATATTTTTATTTATTTGTGAGGTGTATATATTTATTATTATAGATACCACTAATCCAAATGTGGTTATTGATAATTGAAGCATACTGAAACAGCCGGTATTTACTACAGCTGATGTTATGTACACCAGTATTGTGAAGTTTATAAAATTTCCTAACCATTGTAATAGTTCATTATCCAACATCTTTAAGTGAAATTTAGTATTATTCCATAAATTAATATTACTACTGCTATTATTCCGAGTATCCACAAAATCCAATTTAAAATATTTTTAGTCTTTTCTTTCATCTTCCTCTTTTATATACTATATTATCTATTTTGAATTTTATATATTTAAATCTTGTTATTTTTTACTCAGATGGAGTTCCGGAAAATCTACTCTGCTTTCCGGGCATTTGCCCCCCTAGTTCTATAGGCATACCTGAAAAACCTGCACCATACATTGAAAAGTGCTGTTCTGGCAGTATAGGTCCATATCCAGAGAAATAGCCTCCATAGCTTGCTCTTACCTGATTCCAGTAAGGGGCAGCCATCATTGTATAAAGAGGACTTCCAAGAGCCTCTAAAACAGCCTGTGTTGGAGGAACCTTAAAATGCTGGACAAAACCACCTGCTTCTATTATTTTCTTTCCTGCAAAGCCCTTTTTCTCTAATTCCTGCAGTATTTCTTTTGTTGGAACATTGCCCATTCCTGGAGGAAGGTGTGCGTCAGAGTAACCGAAATTGTCTGTCAAATGAACATGCTTAACATATTTTGCTATTTTCTCTGTTTCCTTCACAATATCCTCTTTTTTAAAACCAGATTTTCTCATCATATTCAAATGCCCAACATCCCATGTGACTCCTATTGTCCTCTCAGCAGCTTTTTTTGCATCACTTTCAGAATATCCTTTTTTAACTGCCTGCTCTACAAATTTCTTTCTTGAATTATCAACTAGCTTTTTTAATTGTTCTGAACGGGAAAATGCCATTCCTGGGAATAAGTTTTCTATAGAGATTATAGGAGTTTTATTGCCGTATTTTTCATAAGCATGAAAAGCAGCATTTCCAAATGTTTTGGCAGAGTGCTCTGCTGCAAAATCCTCTATAGGAATAAAGAGTTTTGGTGTTACATCCTGCATTTCTATAGCTAAGTCCTGGACTGCTTTAGACTGGATTGCAATATCTGGAATTCTTATTTTTTCTCCAAACCTATCAGCAGCTTTTTTTAATCTTGCTTTTTCCTCTTCTGTTCCGTATTTATATGCCTTACTAAACATAGAATTTAAAATAAGCTGAGAGTTTTTAACATATTCATATGCGCCCCTAACATTATTTAAAGCTGCTTTTTGAGCTTGAGGCAACTGTTCCATCTGTTCTGGTGTTATTTGCCCAGTTAGGATAGCTGGCCAGATGTGTTTTACAGCAGGATAATATGTCTCTATAATCTCATCTCCACGGTTTTTATAAAAAATAACCTGTGTTAAATTATTATGCCAGTCACTTTCATTTACTATTTGAAGTTCTTCTTTTGGAGAGTGAAATTCGGGTTTAATATCTTTTAATGCTTTTCCTGCTATACGGTGAGGATAGATTCTTTGTTCTCTTTCTATAGGAATTGTTTGTTTTGTTTCTTGATTTATTGCAACAATTCTTTTTTTAGATAATTCTTTAATTTCCTCTAAGGTTGGCTCTCTTCTCTCTCTTTCTCTGAATTGCCTTTTATATTCTTCTACCATCTCTTTTGATACAGGAGAAAATTCTGTTCCTGGAAGTGCAGATGCATGTATTGTTATTGGTATGTTTCCTTGAGGGTTTAGTTCATGGCTTTTTTCAACAACCATTTTTAATTGTCTTTCAGCTGTTTCTCTATCTGCTTCACTCCATCCTTCTTTAGTAAGTCCAGAAGGCTCAATCATAGGAGCATGGACTGTTGTCTCAGCTCCAGACATTTTTTGAAGCCTTGCTATTTCTTTAAAATGCTGTTTTGGAATCTGGTCAAAGACTTCTGGAGAGATGGGCTGGAGCTCTATTGTTTTTACTCCCTGATTTAGTAAATTACTTACTTCTTGAATCTGATTTGCTGTCTGTATGCTAGTAGGAGCCCCTATTTCTGTCTGCGGGACCCTGTATCCAATAAATAATTCACCATAATTCGGATCTAGTGAGTATGGTGTTCCACTATAAAAAAACTCATACGCCATTTTATTATCTTAAATTTTAAACTCTTTTTATTATTCTATAAACTTTATGTGTTTTAAATACCTTTCTTATGCTGCGCCTCTTCCTCTTTTTAATTCTCTATATTTTCTTTTTTCCTCAAAAGGAAGTCTTCTTCCTTCTATATCCCCCCTTGTTCCTTCTTCAACAACAACATAATCTCTTAGGTTCTCTACTCCTCTTTCTTGTTCTGGATAGCCAGCTTCATGCCAGTCTTCTATTACTGCTCTTGGGCGCACATTTCTAAGTTCTTCTACTGTTCTTGCAGCCATTCTTCTCTGGCTCATATGGTCAAAAATAGTTTCTTCGCTTGTTCCTGCTGAATAATCCGGCTCATTGTAAACTTTAACATAATCTACATGCCCTCCTGTAGCTGGAGTTTGTGGAATTGGAGTGCCTATAGAAGATGCTGCCCCTAATTCTTCTAAATCCTCATTTGCTTCAGGAGCTTCTGTTGCTGTTGGCTGCAAGGTCATAGTTGGCATGTCTTCTTCAGGTGAAGACACCATAAATTCAGAAAATTTATCAGCTTCTGTCTCTTGTTCTGGAGATTCTGCTATTTCTTCTAAACTTGCCTCTTTTAAATCAGTTGCTTCTGGAACTTGCTCTATTGGTTCTTCGTTTAGTGTTTCTTCATCTGTTTCATCTTCGTCTTCATCTGTTTCATCTTCGTATTCTTCTTCCAGCTTATCTTCATCTTCAAACATAAGAATAACAAGATTAAGAAATATTTAAAGTTAATTACTCGTAAGGTCCGGTTGGAGGAGAGGGCATTCCGTGGCCTTTCTTATATATATCAAAAATATCATAGCAAGAGCTTCCTGCTTTTTCTTCTCCGTATTTCCTTATAACAGATTCTACATAAGTATCTTCAGCTACGCCTTTTGCTTTTAATTTTAATTTGTGTGCTTTTTCTTTGGCTTTTTCTTTGTCTTTTTCTTCTGGCTTTTTCTTTCCTATTCCTAGTAAAGCAGAAAAAGGATTAACATCCTCACTTACTTCTTTTTCTTGTTTTTCTTTTTCTTCTTCACTTTTTAAAAAATAATCAATGTCATCTTTTAACTGTTCTAAGGAGTCTGTTGTTGTTCCTTCTATTAACTTTAAGGCATCCTGTATGTCACTTTCTCCTAATCTTTCATCAAGAAGAGCAAGTTCGTCCTCATTTAAACAATAACCTTTAAAGTTCACTTCTACTCTCCCACCAAAAACATAGTGTGATTGCTGGGCAGATATTCGCTGAGGAATGCCCCTAAAAACAAAATCAATTAGAACACAATTATAATATTTTCTTTTTAGCTTTAATTTTTTAAAGTCTTCTGGAAGATCATGATTTTCAGCTGCGTCTTTTACATCTATTTCTCCTTTAGCTAATAGTGTAAGTTCAAGAAGAACTGTATTAAAAACATTTATAATTGCGGGCTCTCTCCCTTTTTCCTGCATTCTTAATTTTTCTGCAGCTATGAGATATGGTTTTGCCCATCTTGTATATAATTGTAAAGAACTTACCTGGCTTTTCAGATAGTTTTTTTCTATTTCAAATCTTTTTTTTAATTCTATTTCAGACCTTTTTCTCCATTCTAGAAATTCTTTTAATCTTGGCTTGAGAATTCTCTTAACTCTGTCATTTAAGTCTGTTTTATTAATTTCTTCAAGTGATTTGACAATCATAAAAGCATCTCTTAAGGTTACAAAATTCAGATCTTGGGCCATCATATTAATGCTTCCTCTTCCTCTTTTCACATCTACGTTATCCATCCATATTTGTTTTAAAGCTAATAATCCTGCATCTGCTTCTTCTTTATTTTTAGAATGAAAAGCTTTGTAATGAGAGATCCTTATTTCGAATTCTTTTAGGTCATAGATTAAATTAATTATACTTTTTAAAACAGTGTTCACAGCCCCTAAGATTTTCATTCCTTCTTCCTGCATTCTTGTTGCCCTCATTCCAAGTTCAGAAAAATGCCCGCTTCCTGGAGAAGAAGCAAAATTATCAACAAGTTTTTGAACATTTCCGGAAAATAATTTATTTGAAAAGTCAAGAATCCAAAAATAAACTGGCTCAAGAGTCTCTGAAGAGGAATCATAAACAAGTTGGTGATCTTCTACTGGTACAGAATCCAGATTCATCTTCTTTCTTTTTTTATAATGAGGACTTACCTCCTCAATTATATCTGAAATTCTATCTATTTCTGCCATATTTCACTATTCTTTTTTTATTTTATTCTTTTAGTAGGGGAATCTAGTTTTTAAATGTTTTTCGATACATTTAAAATAGCTTCTTTCTTTACAAAAGAAAAAACTTAGGGAAAAACTAAATAAGATAAAATGGGTCTAAAAAATATTTTTGGCAAGTTTAAGAAAAATGACACTGTTATTGACTTAGGAGACTTACAGAAAAGAGGAATAATCAAGCAGAGAACAAAAGTTCGCGAGCCATTGGCTTCAGAAAGAGTTGTTGATTTAACTGGAAACCCAGATAGCGGTGGTGCTTTAGGTTTTTTAGGAAGCCTTGCTGGAGCCTCTAACGAGAGTTCAAGTTCTTTGAGTGAAATAAATACAGCAAATGAGACATCTTCTTTTGGTTTTGAAAGAAAACAAAGGTTAAGAGGCATACTCAGGGATATGAAAACTGAAATGAAAAATACATCTAACAAGATTTATAAGATTGCCAACAGACTGGATTTACTTGAGAGAAAAATAGAGAGGTTAGAAAGAAGGGCGGGTGTTTAAAAATATTTATATACTTCTAATTCCTTACCAGGAGATGAAAAATTTAAAAGAGAAAATTCTTGCTTATGCATTAAAAAATGCAGTTGAACACGGAGGAGAAGCCCAGGTTAATTCTGTTTTGAATTCTTTGTTTCATGAAGGTTTAGAGAAAAAAGATATAAAGAAAATTATCCCAGGTATCAAGGAAACAGTAAAACAAGTGAATTCTCTTTCTCCTGATGAGCAGGAAAAACAGTTTTCAGGATTAAAGAAAAAAGTAGGTAAGAGAAAGGAAAGAGAGGGCCTGCCTGAACTTCCAAATGTAAAAAAAGGCAAGGTAATAACAAGAATGTCGCCTTCGCCAAGCGGGCCCTTACATATTGGGCATATCTTAACTATTCTTCCTAATTTTCTTTATGTTAAAAAATATGGCGGAAAGTTTTATATCAGAATTGAAGATACAAATCCAGAAAATATCTATAAGCCTGCTTATAAAATGATAGAAGAAGAATCTAAGTGGCTAACTAAAGGAAAAGTAAAGGTAGTTATTCAGTCAAAGAGAATGGATTTATATTATAAGTATGTTGAGAAACTGATAAATAAAGGAGCTGCCTATATTTGTACCTGTAATCCTGAGAAATTTAAAGAACTATTACTAGAAAAAAAATCCTGTCCTTGTAGAGATTTGAGCAAAAAAGAGCAGTTAGAAAGATGGAAAAAAATGCTTGATAAAAAAGCATACAAACAAGGAGAGGCTGTTTTAAGATTTAAATCTGATTTAGGGGATAAAAACCCTGCAATGAGGGACTTTCCTCTTGCTAGAATTAATCAGGAAAAACATCCTTTACAAGGTAAGAAGTATAAAGTTTGGCCCTTAATGAATCTTGCTGTTACAGTAGATGATATTGAACAAAAAATGACTCATGTTATAAGGGGAAAAGAGCACAGAGATAATTCAAAAAGGCAGAAAATGATTTATAAAGTTCTTGGAAAAATAAGGCAGTATCCTTGGGTAGCTTTTATTGGAAGGCTTCACTTTAAAGATTTAGCAGTTTCTGCTTCTAAAATGAGGCAGGGAATTGAAAAAGGAGAGTACAAAGGATGGGATGACCCTAAACTTCCTACTGTAGCTTCATTAAAAAAACAAGGCTATAAACCAAAAGCTTTCTGGCAACTGGCAGAGCAAATAGGAATAAGTGAAGTAGATAAAGTTATGGATAAAAAAGAGTTTTTCAGATTGTTAAGACAGTTCAATAAATGAAACAAAAACATTTATAAAGAAGATAATCATTCTATCTTTATATTCTTAAAAAGGAGGAAAAATGCAAAGAAAAGGACAAGCACAGGTTGTAACAACTATTTTATTAATACTAATAGTTTTAGCAGCAGTAATCATTGTCTGGAGAGTGATTGACAGATTTGTTGAAGGTGGCGGAGGAACAATAACTACAAAATTTTCCTGCGTAGATGTTAAGCTGGATATTGTTAGTGCATCAGATACTGATAATAGTGTAACAGTTACAAGATTGGCTGGAGGAGATACTTATGCTGTAAAAGATATTAAGATTCTTGTTGCAGGAATCTCAGCAACAGTTAATAGTGTAACTACAAACAACAGAACTTTAGCACCTTTAGAAACAAAAACATATAGTGTCAGTGAAGATATAGTTGAGGGTGATAAGATTGAGATTGCAGCAGTACTGCAAGATGATACAGTCTGTGAGGTTATGGATTCTGAGGATGCAGTAGCATAAACTTTATTCTTTATTTTTATTGTTTTTCCTAATTCTGATTATATTTTATAGTTCTTTTTCCATGTAAATCCCTTGTTTGTCTAACTTATACCCTAGTTTTTTATAATACTGTCTTACCCCAACTCCAGAGATAATCTTTAACTTTGGAATTTTGTTGCTTTTTGTTATCTTTTCTGTCTTTTTGATAAGTTGTTTTCCAAGACCAGAATGCTGCACTTTTCCGCGTTTTCCTAAATTTGTTGCTTGTCCATAAACATGTAGCTCTCTTACTAATGCTTGTTTATCAAAAATTCTCAATCTGCACAAAGCAAATAAAATATCATTTTTATTTATAATTTCTAAGAAATATTCATCTCCCTTAGATGCCTTATAGGTTGTTATTTTTAATTTTATATTCTCAGTATTAATTTGTTGGTATCTGCTTCTTAACCCAATTTCTCTGAAACGGATTTCTTTTATTCTATTGTAGTTCTTTTCTTTAGAGCTTTCTTTTTTTTCTAAGAAAAGAAACTCCGCTTCTATTTCTTTTCTTAAATCAATTCTTGTTGTTCCAGCAATAAGATAATCTGGCGGAATTTCCCGCATTACTCTCATAATCCTGCAGTATCTTGGTGTGAGATGAAGAAATTTGATAAGGAGCTCTTTTGTTTCTTTTTCTGTGTAAGGATGATATTTTCTGTCATAATAATCTTTTTCTAATTTTGCTCCTTTAATCACCTGGCAAGGATAGATTTTTAGTTGTTCTGGTTTGAAATTTTCGTCTTTAAAGATTTTTTTAAACATTCTTATATCTTTTTTCTTATTACTTCCAGGAATTCCTGGCATAATATGGTAGCCAATTTTAAAACCCGAATTTCTAAGCCTTGTTGTTGCATTCACAACATCCATAACAGTATGCCCTCTTTTAACTTTTTTATATATTTTATCATCTATAGCCTGAACTCCCAGCTCAACTCTTGTGCAGCCAAATTCCAACATCCTTTTAATATCTTTTTTTTCGCATACATCTGGACGTGTTTCTATGCATAAAGCAACACATCGATGCCTTGCAAGTTCATTAATTTTTTTAGCCTGTTCCAAGTCTTTACTTTTTTTATTATTTAAGGCGTCATAACACTGTTTAATAAAATTATACTGATATTTTACTGGATAATTAAGAAAAGTGCCCCCCATAATAATAAGCTCTATTTTATTTGTCGGGTGATTCATAGCCTGATAAGCCCTTAATCTTGCTTTAACTTGCTTATATGGGTCATAGTTAAGAAGAAGAGCACGCATTACAGCAGGAGATTTTGGCGTATAAGACTGAGGAACATTCAGAGTAGGGCAGTAAAGACAGGTTCCGTGCTTACAAGCCCTTGGTTTTAACATTACAGCTAAAGGAGCTACTCCGCTAAGTGTTTTAGTGGGCTTTCTGATTTCATTTTTTAAGGGAAGTTTCATTGTATATTTTAAATTATAAGTATATTTATAAATTTGAGTTTTTATTGAATATTATGCTTGGAAATTTTACAGAGCAGGCAAGAAAATCAATGAATCTTGCTGTTCGAGAAGCTCAGATGATGGGTAATGAAAAAGTCAGTCCAGAACATATTCTTTTAGGATTAATTTGTGCAGAAGAAGGTGTTGCTCATTCTTTTTTGAAAAAACAGGGATGTGCTTATAGTGGTCTTAAAGCAATAGTGGCGGAGAAAGTGCAAACAGGTCCAGAGATAGTGAGTACAGCAGGATTACCCCTTAGTAAATCAGCAAAGAATATTCTCAAAAAAACTGAGGAATGTGCTTCTATCTTTGGAAGTAAGTTAGTAGATACAGAACATATTTTACATACTCTCGCACAAGTGGAAGGAGTTGCATACCAGGTTTTAAAAGAATCAGGATTTAAAGTAAGAAAATTAGAAGAAGAGATGGATATAAAAGCGTACCAATCTGTTAAATTTAACCCTCCTGGAAATGTTCACCATTGGTATGTTCCTAAATCTGAATTCAACCTAACAGAGTACTTAAAGCTACTTTATACTCTAGAAGTTGCGAGTTCTGGAGGTATTGAATATTTTGTTGAGGTGAAAAGACCTAAAGGAAAAAGAGGCGAAGCTATTTGTCGAATTCCGATTATTAATCTTAGAGGGGCGAGTAGAACTCGCATAGCTAATCTTGAGGAGGGGAATCTTGGAACTCCTGTGATTGCTTATAATTCAAGAAATCTTGGGCAAATCGCAGATGCTCTTGATTTAAGAAGTTTGTTTGTTTCAGGTGCTCAGGCTTATGAAGAAAAACCTTTAGCAACAACTATTGCAAGAAGAATAAGGGGCAGATCTAAAAATGCAGATAGTCTTGCAGATAAACTTCTACATCCCTATAAATAATTGGAAATTTGATAGGATAATTTGGAAAATAAAAATTTTTATACTTCAAAATTCTTTCTTTTTTATGAATCAGGAAAAAGTCTGGGATGAGATTGCAGAGCAGTGGAGTGAGTATAGGCAGATACCAAAACCAGGAGTAATTGAATTCTTACAAGGGAAAAAAGGAAAAATTCTTGATTTGGGTTGTGGAAGCGGAAGACATTTTATAAAATTGAAAGGAATAATTTATGGTGTTGATTTTTCTGAAAAAATGTTAAAATATGCAAAACAAAAGGCAGAAAAATTAAGCATAGAAGTAAGATTAGAAAAAGCAACTTTAGATAAACTTCCTTTTAAAGATGATTTTTTTGATGCTGCTATTTTTACTGCAACCTTGCAATGCATAGAAACAGAAAAAAAAAGAAAAAAATCATTGCAAGAATTAAAAAGAGTTTTAAAGCCAGAAGCAGAAGCTTTAATTACTGTTTGGAGCAAAGGGCATAAGAGAGTGAAAAATAAAGGAAAAGAAACAACAATCCCTTGGACAGTCAATGAGAAAAAATATTACAGATTTTATCATATTTATGATAAAGAAGAGCTTGAACAGCTTCTAAAAGAAGTTGGATTTAAAATACTTAAGATTTGGATTTGGGAAAATAAGAATATTTTTGTGATTGTAAAGAAAGCCCAATCTGTATAAATAAATTTAAAAACCTAGTTTTGATGATTTTTCTACGATGCACACCCAAAAAAAATCAAATCCGTTTAATAGCTATAGTTTTAGTGACCCCACAAAACCTAAGGCAGACAGGGATGTAAAAGTAACTCTTTCTCAATTCAATGCCGCTTGTTTAGTAATAGGGCACTATAATGCAACTGTTTCTCAGATTATGAAGGCTATCAAACATAAGAATAATGGGGCAGTTAGGATTACTAGGGAAGAGCTAACAGAAAGACTAAACAATGCTTGCGAAGCAGGGTATCTTGATTATAAAGATGGAGCATATGAATTTACTGGAGACGGAATAACTGTTGCAAGAGCAGAAAATAAAAGTACTGGTTGGAAGTATAAACCAAGAAGATGCAAGGTGGGATACATTGGCATCCCTAAATAAAAAATCACTTAACTTTCTTGATAAAATCAAACATATTTTTCCTTTCAAACTTCAAGATATCGCCATTTTCTGTATTAATATGCACTCTTAAGATTTCCATGCTGCTTAACATACAATTAAGATTCCAAATCTGCTTGTTTTCATGCACTTGGAGAACAGCTATTATTTTTGAGATTTTATTTTCAATTTTCTCCTGTTCTATTTTATCTTGGAGGATTTTTTCAGCATCATCTAAATCCACTTTCACATCTTTGCTTAGCTTTTGCAGTTTTTGTTGCTTTCCTTCAATTGTTTCAGCTTCTTTAAATGTTATTTCTTTATTTAAAATAAAAGTAAATATCTTTCCATCTTTTAAAGAGTAATCTAGCTGCTGTTGATTGCTCCCTTCATAGTCAAGAACAAAAAATCCTGCGCATAAGTATGCGTCTGGATGCTGCTTTTTAAAATTTTGGAATGCCTGACTGCTTTCTATTTTTTTAAGAGTTGAGTCAAATGAAAGGTTCATTATTATAATTTATCTAGGATCAACAACTTCCCCCATAAATAAAATATTTCCTGTCTGTTTCTCCTGTATTATAAATATAAATGGGCGGTCTGCTCTGAAGATTTTTTCTTGAGGCATAGCAGTAAGTACCATCACAACAGCAGTTGCAGCTGCTGCTTCTGTGCCTTCTTCATTAACGTCAACATATGCTTGGTGAATTACCTTATCAATAAACAAATCTTTTTGTCCAGTCATTCCTGAAAAATCAGCTGCTTCAGCAAATGCAGTTGGCATTCCTAATGCTATAAGATTTTCATTTAAAGTATATTTTGTTTCAAATTTAAATTTTGGAAAATAAATAGCACTAAGTTTTTGTTCTTGCATTGAATTTTTCCATTCATTAAGTTTTTCTGTTGTAAGAGAACCAAGAGATTCTAAATCTTCTTTTGGAAGCAAGATTAGCATAGAGACTTCTTCGTCTTTATAGGGCATTTCTAAAATTTGTAAATCATCATTTTCAGCATAATTAAAAGTTGCTTTATCAGGTTTCATATACATCATTGGGACTTTTACTATATTTTCTGGAGCGATCTTAAAATCCTGTTCATGCGTATCACTTTTATCAAACTCCCATTCCCAATTTCCCTTAAAGTAAATTGCATTTGTTAAAACTAATCTTGTCAGAGGGCCAAGGACTCCTGCTGGAATTAAATCTTTTATTTTATTATTTGTCTGCTCCTCTATAAAACTATTGATTGTCTGCCTTGATTTTTCTGTTTCTCCAATAAAATCAAGATTTGCTGCCTTTCCTCCATAATATTTTTCTACTGTGGCCAGGTAAGTATCAAGAAAAGGATAGTCTTTCTGAACCCATAAAGCATTGCCTGTATTTAATTTATAAGATTTATCTTTTTTATTAATTTCATTGTAAATAGCAGCGAAATTTGGCCTTAGTATTTCATTTTCTGGAAAGTGAAAGACAGATTTCATTTCATCTGCTGTTTTTCCTTTAGCACCCTCATAGGTCATTGCTAATGCAGAGGAAATACTATAAGGTGAAAAGAAAATATTTCCATTTTCATTTTTGTTAAGTTCAGAATAAAGTTCAAAGGAGAATTGATTGTTTGCATCTACAACTGCTTGAATACCTTCTTGAGTTGAAGCAATGTCATCTGCTTGCGGAGGCTGGTCTGGCTCATATGGATAAAGAAATAATCCTGCTGTAACAGCTGCTACAGCAGCTATAACAATTATTGCTATAACCCCCCCACTTACAGCTTTTTGATTCATATAACAATGAGAAAAATATAATATATAAAGATATTGATAACTTCCAGGTTATTTGAAGCTATGTTAAACAATCAATTCATTAAACAGAATAAGCTTGTTTTTAAGAGTTATCACGGTTCTCCTTTAATTTATTATACCTTGATAGTAGTAACAAATAGTAAGATTTAAATACTCTTTTTACTTATGAAATATATGGAAAAAATGAAGTTAAGCTGGCAAGGAGTTGGAATGTCTACAAATCCTTATCAAAAAAAGGAGCCATTATCAGCGCACCTGCTTGCTTATTTAAAAAAAGGGTCTGAATCTTCAGAAGAGCATGCGATTATTGTAGCTGATAGCATGCAAGTATCTAATTATATGAGATTACATAATCTTAATGAAAAAAAGGCAAGGAAAATTGCTTTAAGTAAGGGCAGGAGAAAAACAAGAGATTTAGAAAAAATATGTCAAGCTAATGGCCTTAATAATGTGAAAATTTTTAGATTCAATGATATATGGAAGCAAAATCAAGAACAGGCATATAATAAAATCTTAAATATATATAATAATGATTCTGAAATTAAAGAGAAAGTTGATTCTATTGTTCCTGAAAGAATAAAGAAAAAGATAAAAAATCACAAATCATTAGCTGAATATACTTTAAAAGAAATTGCATTAATTTTAACTGTTCCAGGTGCTAAAATAGGTCATGAAAGAGAAATAACTTATGACAAAGTAGCTTCTTTAATACATCAAAGGTATAATGTTGGAAATAAGCCTGAATTTCATTATCCTGAGATAGGGTTAGAATATGTTCCAGGTAGAGATACAGAAGTAGAACCTTATTCTTCTTTTGTTTCAGATAGGAGGATTTTACTTACTGACAGCAGAAAAGAATTTTTAAGAAAAATAAGGGGATTACCTAAAAAAGCGCTTGAGAAGCTAAAAACACAAATTAATGAAGTGTGGGGCATTGATAATGGGAATTTTGCTGAAGAATTTTATAACACAGCTATAGCCCCAACACATTCCAGATTCCAAAGACCTAAAAGAAGATTAACTATGGCTGCGTCTATTGCTTTGGCATTAATTACCTTCGGAGGAGTCGGGGCATCATATGTTCATGCAGATGCTAAACAAATTAGACAAAAGCAAATAAACCAAATTCCTGGATTTGCTTTCTCAGGAGATGTTGACACATCCAGAAAAGCTGTAAAGGAAAAAATTCAGCAAGCTAATGAAATAATTCACGAAAAATACAAGATAAGAGATTATTTTGATAATTAGTCTCTTTTCTCAATCTTATCCTTTAGTTCAGAAATAAATTCTTCTTGATTAACATCAAATCTTGGCTTTTTTCCTCTTTCTCTTACTGCTATTGTTCCTTTTTCTTCTTCTTTATCTCCGATAGTTATTGTGTATGGAATTTTTATTAATTCTGCGTTTCTGACTTTCTCGTTTATTGTTGTCCTATTGAAATCAGAATCTGCTGTTATTCCTGCTTGTTTTAGTTTTTCAAGAAATTTTTCAGCTGTTTTTATATTTCTATCTGTAAAACTTAAAACTCTTGCCTGAATTGGAGAAAGCCAACAAGGGAGATTCCCAGAAGTATGCTCTAATAAAATTCCTATAAATCTTTCTAAAGAGCCATAAAGTACTCTGTGCAACATTATTGGGCGCGCTAACTTATTGTTTTTGGTTGTGTATCTGAGATCAAATCTTTCTGGCATTGCAAAATCTAACTGTATTGTTGCAAGCTGCCATGTCCTATTGAGAGAATCTTTAACATGGAAATCTATTTTTGGACCATAAAAAACCCCTTCTCCTGGGTTAATTTCAAATTTCATTTTTTTCTTTTTAAGAATTTTCTGAAGAGTAGATTCTGCCTTGTCCCATAACTTCTCGCTTCCAATTCTTTTTTCTGGGCGAGTAGATAATTCAACATGATGCAATTTAAGATTGAATTCCTTGTAAAATTTATCTACTAATTCAATAATATTGATTATTTCCTGCTCAATCTGCTTTTCTGTGCAAAAAATATGAGCATCGTCTTGCGTAAACTGGATAACTCTGAATAATCCCCCTAAAACTCCTGACAATTCCTGCCTGTGAACAACCCCAAGTTCAGCTATCCTTAAAGGAAAATCTTTATATGATTTAGTAGAATTTTTATAAACCAACATCCCCCCAGGGCAATTCATTGGCTTGACTGCAAATTTCCTTCCTTCATATTCTGTTAGAAAGATATTTTCTTTATATTTATCCCAGTGTCCAGAAAGAATCCATAATTTCTTGTCAAGTATCTGGGGTGTTAAAATTTCCTGATAACCTGCTTTCCTATGCTCTTGCCTCCAGAATTTTATTAGCTCATTTCTTATTATAAGGCCATTATTATGCCAAAAAACCATCCCAGGAGCTGTCTCTGAAAATGAAAAAAGGTCCATTTTCTTCCCTAAAATCCTATGGTCGTTATCTTTTAGTTTTCTTGTGTCTAACTTTGATCTCGAGATATGAGCCAGAAGTTGCTTATAATCAACTTTTTTATCTTTATCCTCTATAAACCCAACAGGTTTTGTTTTCAGTTTCCCTTTAGTAGGTATTTCTCTTGACAGTTCAGAAAGAGGATGTCCCTTACACTTAAGTTCAAACTCTTTGTAATAGCCAAAAGGTGCTCTCTCTACTTTAAATTTCTTTTTTAATTGTTTCTCTGCTTCTTTCATTGTTCTTTCTGCAAAAGCTGGTGAAGAAAGAGAAGATGAGAGATGGGCATAAGGATAAAGGACAATATTTTTGCAAGAAACTTGTTTAGCTATCTCTTTGATATTATCAAGATACTGTTTTATTATCTGCTTATTGAGTTCATCTTGCTTTTCAACTGCTGTAAATATAACTAAAACTTCTTTTATTTGTTTTTCTTTTTCACTGCTTTTTGTTAATTTTTCTGGCTGGCTTAGGGCTTTTTTTAAAGGCTTAAACCTTATATAGTCACAATGTAAACTTAGGATTTTCATTTTGCCCTCTTTTTAAAAACAAATAAACTATATTTTTAAACTTATTTAAAGCTCAATCAAAAACTTTAAATATGGTTGTTACCCTGTAGTAGTCATAAATAATGCGTTAAAATGACTATAAAAAAACATAAGAGAAAAAGCAATTTGAACCGTGAAAGGAATCCAGGAGAAAGGAAAAGGAACTTTAGAAGAGGCTTTATTATCTCTTTTTTAGTTGCAGCTAGTTGGATTTTTGGAAGAGAAGCAGGGAAAGTATATTTTTCACAACCAGTTAATGGAATTCCCACTAGGCAAGAAATAATAAGGACAGAAGATTATTCAGATTTATGGGATGTTAATTTAATATTTGAAAAATGCTTAAATAAATGCGAAAATATTAGTCCTAATGAATTAGAGGTTAAAGTAGATTCTAATGAGCCAAAAAAGCCTGGTGAACCAAATGAACTAGAAGCAGCATATCTGCCTTTGGAAATCTCTCAAAAAGGCATCGAGCTTATAAAAAAATATGAAGATTTTTCTGCAACACCATACCTTGATGCTGATGGATTTGCAATTGCATGGGGGCATCAGATTAAAAAAGGAGAGAATTATAATAATATAACAAGACAAGAAGGGGATGCGTTGCTTATAAGGGACCTTAAAACAGTGTATGAGCCAGCAGTCAGAAAGCATGTTAAAGTTTCATTAACCCAAGGGCAATATGATGCTTTATGCAGTTTTGTTTATAATTTTGGAGAAGAAAAATTAAAGAGGAGCACTTTATTAAAAAAATTAAATAAAGGAGATTATAAAGGTGCTGCAGATGAATTTACTCACTGGATTAATGTGTATGTTAACACAGAAGAAGGATATGTGAGAAGCCCCTTACTAGGACTTGTAAAAAGAAGAACAGAAGAAAGACATCTATTTCTCTCTAATTAATAATTCTAAAAATAATAAAAAATAAAAAATAAAATTTATACAACCTGTTCAGTTATAGAGCCGGTTGATTTTAAGTCAACTGTGCTTCCTGTTTTCCTATAGGTAATTGTTATATCTCCTTTAAATGTTGTTCCAGTAGTTAGCGTACAACCGATTAAAGGTGTTATGGTTGCTCCTGCTGCAATCGCTCCTAAACCAGTAGTTGTTGCATTACAATTAGTCACATTAATACTTTGTATGTCATATGTCTCTCCGCCATTATTCTTCAATTCAAGTGTAATCCCAGTTGTTTGTGCGTTCCATGCATTCAGATAAAATGGCGCATTTACAACTGCTGCACTTGGTGTTAAAACCCCAGACTTGAAATAATAATAGCCTAAAATTCCAATAACAATGATTGCTGCTAATATTGCCCAACCATAAGTCATTAAAAACTCCATAGCTGCTTGTCCTTTTTTTTGCATTTTTTACCTCCTTTTTTTAAATTAAAATCATTTTTCTAATATTTTGAAGATAAGTTAGTTTATAAATATTTCTGTTCTCAATGGCAAATAATAATTTTTAATGCTTTATCCTTAAACTATTTTGCAATAACAGCTTCTTCCTTCATTTACACACTCTCCTGAAGGGCAGGTTCCTGTACAAATCCCATATTTCTCAAAATAAAAACCACAAGGAGCAGTATAAGGGTCTGGAGGCTCTCCTTCCTTTCCTGCATCTCCTGTATCTCCTAAGGGGCTACCACCTCCGCCACCCCCTCCACTGGTTGGCTTTAACTCTTTTATTTCATTTAATTCATTATCCACGGTTTCTTCTTGTTTTTCTTCCATATCTTCTGTTTCTTCTGTGTCACCAATACTCTTTCCTTGGATAATTTTCTTCTCTGCTTTATCTTGAGAGAAGAAAATTAAGAATAAAACTATAATTGCCAATAATAAGATTATAAGTATAAAAATAATCACTTTTTTCATAGAATTATTAAAAAATATAAGTATAAAAATCTAACTAAATTCTAAGCTAAATAAGAGATGCCCCTAACACCATAGACATCTAAACTAGAATCATCGAGTTTAAACCAAGAAGGCATGCCAGTTACCTTATAAAGAGGAGTCGGATTTTGACTGGAGAAATAAATATAATCCACAACAGATTTGTCCTTTAAAGGTATGCCTTGAAAAGATAACTCTGGCAGATAAACAAGAGATTCAATCCCATTTACATTTGGAGAGGTCCTTCCTTCTAATCTATCAATAAAACTTGGTGCAGAGGTTGAATTTATATAATATGACTCCTCAAGATGAGAGGAGAGATTGGAAACATCATTTCCATCTACAAACGGCTCATGGATTGTTTTGTTTATTTTATTAGGTACAAGATTGGAGGTTCCGACAACATAAAAAGGGTCTTCGAAGTTTTCTATAGGAACATAAGAAACTATCTCTGCTGTTCTGTTCCATAAAACCAAATTAGTATTATCTATTATTAACAAGTCTGCTGTTAATGACACTTTTATATTCCAGGGGTTATCCTGGCCAACTATTAATGAAGGGTTTGTAAGAGTAATATTGGCATTAATTTTAATTGCTTTTTTATTTAAAGATTCCTGTATTCCTGAAAAATTAGCCCCAATCATCAATGGCTGAAGATTTCCATTAAGGGTGCCATTGTAAAAAACTTCTGCAAATGTAGAATTAAAATCAGCTATATAGTTTCCTGTATCAACTATCTCTTTTTCAATCAGAAAGATAATTCTAAATCCAGAGATGTAAAGCTGACGGGGGAGGTCCTGTTCAACTGAAAAAACAAAATTATTCATTGTCTCTATTCTTTTAGTGATTGCCCCCCTATCTTTAATAACAGAACTAAATGTATAAGAGACCAAGAATAACAGGAGTATGGATATTACCAATAGGGTGAAAAATACTCCTTTTTTGTTCATTCTTTTAATTGACATTTGTTTCTTTAATACCACCTTCTGACCTGAACTTCTGTTGTAATAATATATGGTATGCCTGTAATTTCAAATGAGCTTATCTGTAAATTTTGTTCTGTGAATTTTATATCTAACTTGCCATTTAAATCAAAGTCTAGAATCTCTAATAAACTATATGCAGCTAACTGTATAGCATCATCATCATTTGAAATGTTTTGTCCAGTGCTTTGGTAATAGCAATGTCTTGTTCCTGAATAAGATGCCGGAATATTTAAGATTGTAGCAGTGCTATCTTCAAATTCAAGATGCCAGATACATCCTTCTGCCTGCGCAACTATTGCCGAATAGGATGAAGCATTTTGTTTTATTGTGGATATAATCTTGTTATATGGTGAACCAGAAGTGGAATTAAAAATAGAAACTCCAGTAGTTATTTTAACTGTGTTATTTGGTTGAACATATGAATTCGGAATAACAACTGCATGAGGATCACCAAGCTTTGTGTAATCTGAACCATAAAGACTCAAATTATATACAGAATTGCCATTTATCTCTACATTATCGGTCCATCTTGGTCCTGAATACGAAATCGCTGTCACTTCTACTACTCCTGAGCCTGAAGGGACAGAAAAATTCCCATAATAATCATCATAAAACTGTTTCTCTGCTGTTACAATCAACCCATAAGGGGCAGGAGATTTAGTATAATTAAACTCAATATAAGAATCAGGATAAAGTATTGTAGAGATATTCCCAGTAGTTACTATTGTTTGCTCTTTGTATGATGCCTTGATTATATCCTGTGCAATTTGTTTGTAAACTTCAATTAAGTTAGTAATATTTGCATAATAATAGCTTCCATTACCACAATTTGCTATAGCCTGAAGTGTTGATTCATCTGCACTTGGACCAAAACCAACAGCATAAACAATTATGCCATGGTTATTATAGGCGTCACAAGCTGCTTGTATTGCATCTTGTTTTGCATTTCCTGTTCCTTGTTCTGAACATTGTCTATTTGCTTCACCATCACTCATAACAACAATTGATCGAAATTTGTCTGAACTTGAATAATTAAAAAGGTCATCAACTGCTTTGTTTATCCCGCAACAAATACATGTCGCTCCAATAGCTTCCCAACCATCAACTTTGTTGGCTAAAGAAATATTATCAGCTGAAAGATTATGACAATCATTAATGTCGACATTGTCTTTATATCCTACTAATCCTATCCTATTTCCTGAAGAATTTAAAACAATATCTACAAATGCTTTATTTGCGTCTTTGGCTTCATATATCCCTCCAGGACATGTTCCTCCACAAGATTCACAAACTGGTTGGTTAACATAACAATCTAAGCAAAAGAATCCGCAACACTCGCTAATCCCACAAGAAACACCAGAACAGGTTCCACACATACTCCCAGACAAATCAGTAACAGAAAAAACATCTGCTTCTTGCATTATAGCAGTAGTATAAGAAGCGTTTTCTAAACCAAACCTAAAAGGAGTTGTCTTTTGACTTAATTCATTGTAGTTTAATAAAGAAGATAATTGAGCATCAGTTATTATTCTTGTTTCTTCTCCATTAGTTGAATCATTAAATACAGTTATATTTCCTATTGTCATGAACATTGAGTAGTTTGTGCTTAAATGTAAATAAATATCTAGTTTATTTAATTGCCCGGGAATATGAAATCCATCATATATGTTAATAACCCCTTCTATTCCTGGGAAATACTCTCTTGTTGGCTGTTGATACACTCCAGAGCTATTATAAGTCAATTTAACAAAGCCTCCTGCTAGATACAAATTATCTCCAGCAAATTTTATAGTATTTTCTCCAGGAGAAAAACTCTGATTATAAGCACTTAAATCATATTTTGATGGAGCAAATTGTGATGAGGAATTTGCATAGTGTCCTGAGTAAAGGTTATTAATATAAACATCAAAGTCTTTATTAATTGCTACTTCAATTTCCACTCCACTTAATTCTCCAGAATAGTTTATACTAACAGAAATATTTCCTTCTCCAGTATAACCTCCAAAATAAAGATACTCTTTTGCTAGACTGCTTGAAAGCCAGACTCTTGCAGAAAACCCTGTTGCACTTCCGTTTGTTTGTACATTGCTTATTCCACTTATAAGATGTGTGGCAGTCTCTACATTTTCTGCTGTTTCAAAACTAGTAGAATTACTTGATGCAAGAAGCTCAGACCCATACCAGATCCCTATATTGTCTGATGTATTCAAATACTGGAACATAGAAATTGCGAGAGTTCTTGCAACAGTTACATTAGTAATATAGAACTCTCCTATTTGTTCTAGAATAGTTTTATTTAGATCTTTTATCTCTCTGTTTAAAATTAATGCCCTAACATATGAGTTATTTATTTCTCCTACTTTTAAATTAGATAAGACAGTTATAACATCCTGGGTTGCATCTGATTTTGGATATTTAGGTTCTAAAACCGGATAAACAACTAAGATAATCAAAAGTATAATAATTAGAGCTATTAGTGCGTCTGTACTGAAAAATATTCCTCTTTTTGTTTTCATTTTTTGAATTTCATCCATAAATTTTTGAAATACGGCAGGGTTAATGTGGAAAGCATGAATGCTACAGCTGGAACAATTGCGTTTAACCAAGGTTTTTGAATATTGATTGCCCTAAGATAGATTCCTATGGCTAAATAAGTGAAAATTGTAAGAAGAATTCTTCTTGTATAGCTAGTTTCCCATTTTTTATCTGTTTCAACTCTCTTATTTCTTTCTCTTAATATATATATTTCTTTTTTTAATTTATCCACTTCTTTCATTTTTCTTTTTTAGTTTATTCCCAGATATAAATATGGGCAGTAACTGGTTTATCTTTATAAATTGTAAAGCGCGTTATTCTTATCAGATTTTCTGGATTTGAAGGGGGCAAACCAATTCCTTCTACTTCTCCAGAGGTTAGAGTCATGTTTTCTGATAAAAAAAAGTAATAATCAAATCTTGTATTAAAAAGGTTTTTTGTTCTTGAATAATCAACAGAGGCTAGATTGTAAAATCTATCTAGTTTTGTTTCATTTATTTTATTATTGCTTAAAATCCCTAGTGTGACAACATTGCTTGAATCCCAATTCTCAGGGTAACCATCTGAAAAAATAGAATCTCCTATAATTTTGCCTTCATAAGACAAACTATCTATTTTTTCTTCTGCTTCACCTGGCTGGTTTATAGCGTAGAAATAAAAGATAACTATGCCTATTGTGAAGATAACAAAAGCAACCATTAAGTCCATCCCCCAGGCTTGCGCCCGCTTTTCATTTTTACCTCTTTTTTTCATAAAATTAAATGGATTTGAGATATTTAAGTTTTATTGAGTGCAGGATTTTAGAAATAATTCTAATCAAAAAAGAAATCCTCATTCAAGACATCAGAATTGGCAACTATATCTGTTGCTGTGATTATCCCAACTAATTTTTCAGAATCTATTACTGGCAATCTTTTGACTTTGTTCTTTCCCATAATCAAAGCAGCATTGTCTAAACTTTCATCATGGTCTACTGTAATAACATTTTTTGACATAACACGGGAAATTTTCCTTCCAAGCGAAGAAATATTCTTCATAATATCTCTTTCTGTTATAATTCCAACAATTTTATTCTTTTTTAAAACAATCAAGCTTCCGATATTCCTAGCTGACATAATCTGAGCAGCTTGTTTTACACTAACATCATGATCAATTACAATAGCTTTGTTCATTGCCTCATTTATTTTCATAAAAACTAAAGTAAAATAGGATTTATAAAACTTGTGAAAATCTCAAATTTTCCATTTGCCTTTATTCTGTATTATCTTACCATCTAGAACTATCTTGGCTTTTTTCATATCTTTAATAATATCCCAGTGGATAGCAGAATCATTGCCCCCGCCATTCTCTTTATAGGCCCTTCCTAAAGCAAGATGGATAGTACCATTAATTTTTTCATCAAACAATCCTCTTTTTGTAAATTTGTTTAGGGCGGGATTTAAACCAATACCAAATTCTCCAACATAACTTGCATTTTTATCTGTTGCTAACATTGCTTTTAGAAAATCTTCATTTTTATCAGCTTTAGCTTCTATAACTTTTCCGTCTTTAAACTTTAAGTATATTCCTTTAACTTCGTTTCCGTGTCTTATTGCAGGATATTCAAATTTAATCCATCCTTGCAAGCTTTCTCTGACAGGAGCCATAAAAATCTCTCCTCCAGGCATATTTTCTTCACCTTTATCTGCAATAGCTTTTTTTCCGTGAATTTCAAACCTTAAATCTACATTTTCTCCTTTTAAATGAACTTCTTTTCCTTTTTTAAATCTCTTTAATATTTTGCCCATCCTTTTTCCTAATTTTTTCCAGTCCTGCAAACAAACAGCATAAACAAAATTCTCATAATCTATAAAATCCATTTCAGCTTCTTGAGCATAAGACATGCAAGGAAAAGCAACCAGACATCTTCTTATTTTATCTTTTTCATTAGAAATATAATTTAAAATCGGGTCAACTAGCTTTCTTCTGGTTGTAATTTTTTCTGAATCAACGTTAGTTAATTCTTTCAGATTAAATTCTGCATCAATACTAACATATTTTTGTGCATTTTTGACAATATAATCAAAATGCTCAGGAAATTTTTCAATCTGGTGCTTTTTTGCATGTTTGTAGAAAAATGGAGTCAAATTAGGAAGCCCAATCCTTAAAATGGGGTGAGCTCCTTTTAAGATTATTTCTTTATATAAAGCTATAATAAAATCCTGCGCTTCTGTACTTCCTGAAATAACAACATTCTCATCTTTTTTAACCCTTAGAGAATAATCTACAACTAGTTTTGCAAGTGCTCTTGTCCTTAAATCAGTTGGCATTTTTTAAATACTCAGAACTAATTCTGAGGCTTGTCACCTCGTTTATATTAAAAATTTAAGCTTTTTAAAACTTTTCAAAATCTTAAAGGAGTTCCTGGCTTTCAGTTTGTTCTGGTTCTACTTGCTCTTCAGTTCCTTCTGTTCTCAAATCATCTGGGTTTATGCTGTTTATCAGTTCCTTGAACTCTAAAAAAGATTCAGCAGGAATTCTTGTTCCTGATTTTGTAAATCCTGTATATCTGTCTCCTGTCATATATTCCCTTATAGTTAAGCCAACTCTGCCTCCAAAATCATCTATTCTTATGACAATGTCTGTATTGTCGGTTTTTTTTATTTTCCCAATGTCTTTTTCCATTTTTCTAAATTAATTTTTCTTTTCCCAAGTTTTCTTTTTTCTAAAAAGAAAAGCTGTATTTATAAATGTTTAGAAAAACGCCACGGCGAGGATTCGAACCTCGGCGTCCCGAAGGACCTGGATTTTTACATATTTTATTACAACCTTAGGAAGGTTGATTGTCAAGGAAACCTAGGTTTCCTTACAGTAGCAATCCAGTGCGTTAACCACTCCGCCACCGTGGCATAGATATAGAATAAATTTAGAGAATTTAAAGTTTTGTGTTTTATTGTTGAGTTTGATAAAACCTAATTAAACAATCTTTAAGATTTTTTAAATTACCATCTCTTATATTTAATGCATCAAATTCTAAATCCTTAGTACAATCTCTTCTATCTAAAATGCCTCTATCAACCATACTAGTTCCTAAGGTGATTGTATCTGCCCTTATTTTAAACGACTCAAAATCTTCTGTTTTTTCATATAAGTAGATTATAGGAATTTTGCTTTGAACTGCTGACCCAATCATTGTGCCTCCAGCACTTGATGGCAACCCTAAATAAGCAATAACAACATCTGCTGTTGGAATCACAATACCATTAGGTATGGAATATATTTTTCCAAGTGGCCAATTTAGGTTCAATTCTTTATGAGGTAAATAAGGCCTCTTACTAATGTTTTTAACAACCAGTCCAATCTTATCATATAGTTCAAATTTAGTGTTCCCATTTTCTTCAGGTTCAAAAGCACAGGCTAAAACAACATCATAATTTTCTCTAAAACCAAGAATATTTCTCAATCCTTCTGTTAGAGGAGTATCTTTTCTAGACATTTTACTAACTATAACAAGTTAAGGATTTAAATTTTTCTGATTATGCTGCGCAAAGATAAGTTAAAAGGGCCTTTAAAGTAACTGTATCAAAGAGATTATGCTGCATGATTTTTTCTACATTTCCTTTTCCATCACCCTCCATTACAAATCTTCTGTATAATTCTGGAATTCTGGCACTTGGAATACCACCTATTCTTTCAAAATTAAATATAAGCTTTTCTATTGTTGATAATTTTCTGTCTGGAAGCCTGACTCTAGATTTGACTAGAGGATAAAGATCTATATGCTCGCATTTAAGAGCTTTAGTTAAAGGGGCATATTTATTTGTGGCTAAGCTTATTCCATTTAGTTTTGCTCTTTCATCTAATCTTGGTAAATCAAAAGCTGTTCCATTATAAGTAATTAGAACTTCATAATCTTCTAACATTTTTAAAAAATAACTTATTACAGGGCCTTCTTCTGAATAATCTCTTGCAAAAAGAACCCCAGACTTTGTAGCCAGTTCTCTTCCAAATGTTGTAAATCCAATACTGACAGTAGGGTCTCTATATGCGAAACCACAAGTTTCAATATCAAAAGCAATTATTTTATTTTTAGGAATGCCTCTTAATTCTGGAAATCTTGTTCTGATGTTATCTAAAAAGAGTTTATCCCTGTTAGCCCTTATATAATCTCCAATTTTTCCTGACTTGATATCATTAAAATTTCTTTCCATTAATAAAAATCTTCCCCCAGCATGTCTTATTACCCTTGAATGAGGAACTCTTAAGCTGCTTTCTTCTTGCTCTTGAAAATCTGCTGATTTTATTTGTTTAGCTCTTTCAATCAATGCATTTAGCATATCTAAGCTCCACAGTCTTCTGTCAGTATTTTTCTCTCTTATCAATAAAGAAGGAGTTAAAGTTTCTTTATCTAAAGCCAGGATATAATCTAAATTAGCTCTTGG
>Ga0315550_1000208_pt1 | contig 35441 bp, 30 predicted proteins | sample SalMarSW160190MG_2_FD_203100 | JGI IMG/M metagenome (GOLD analysis project Ga0315550, IMG submission 203100) | Salt marsh sediment microbial communities from the Plum Island Ecosystem LTER, Massachusetts, United States - Salt Marsh Sediment SW1601-90 ...
AATAGTTGTATTCTTTACTAGAAGCAGCGAGTATTAATACTCATCAATTTTAATGCCACATTTATGGCAAAAAGCCTTATTTTCTTTTAATTTTGTACCACAGTTGGGGCAATATAGAGCTACCAAATCATTATCTTTCAAGTCAACCTTAGTTTGATTTTCAGGAGCAATGGTTCTAATAGGATCTATCTTTTTGTACCCTGGTGAGCGCTCAGGTTGTGCTTTAGGAGTAACATAAACTGTGCTGGTTTCATGACCAAAATTAAAACCTTCAGGTCCTTCAATTAGGAGTACATTATTACTTAAGTGATAAAAACCAACCATTAATCCAACATAACCTAAAACGATAATTACTCCACCTATAATCAACGGAATTATGTTAATTTCTGAACCAGAACTCAATTCACTTATAGATATGGTTAAAGGAATCATAGCTGCAACTGGTACAATCTGTGAATATAAGAGAAGTCTACTTTCTTTCTTTGGATAAAGATTCTGTTCTCGAAGAGCTTTAAAAGTTAAACTTAGATTATAATAGGCAGCAACAAGAAGACCAAATGATACAATGCTAGCTATCTCAGAAATATAAGACATACCCACTCCAATAAACATACCTACAATCAAACTTGCAATTTGGATTAGAAGTGCATATCTTATGAAACTTCCAGTCTTAATCGCAGGTTTAGCTATACTAGGAATCATACGTCCAAGGATAAGGAAACTTCGTCCAAGTCTAAAAAATGCTATCAAATACATAATTCCTGAAACAAGTAAAATTATTAACGCAATTGTTAAAATAGATAATATTGTCGTATGAGCTTCAAATACTTTAGTTAACGCTATCTGCATTGCCTGTAGATCATCTGTAGGCATAGTAAATATAGGTAGTAGTTCATCTTTAATACTGTATAATAACGCTACAATCAAAACAAGTGATCCAGCCAAAACTGTTTGTACAATCGCTATCCTTCTTGCATACGTACTAAGTCGATTCTTGACCACATGTATAGGAGGTTGTATATTATAATTTGTATTCACCATTTTCACCTTGGATTCTATGTCATAAAAGAAAGAGTAGTATAAAAAACTAGTTTTTTGAAAGAATATCAAAAAATCCAGAAAAAGTTAAGATGAGGATTATTCATCTCTCGATCTTTTCTCCACATGTAGAACAAAAAGCATCTTTTACGTTTATTTTGTTACCACAGTTGGGACAGAATTGAACTTGATTTTGTTTTTGTGATGAATAAGCTACTTGTTGCTGAGGAACTTGATAGGGTTGTTGTACATAAGGTTGGTAGATGGGTTGTCCTTCTGGTTTAAAAAATTTATATGCTTCTCCATCATCTATGTTGTTTGTTGAGTAATAAAGCAAAAATATACCTACTGCCAAAATTGTATAAGAAATCAATGAAAGCCCCGAATCTATATTTAGATAAGTGAGATAATCTATTGACTCAGTTGCAAAGATGATTATAGTTGTTAGTGTTTTAAAGAAATAGAAAACTGGTGCAAAAAGTACTACTGGAGTCATTTTTTTAGAAATTAATTTTTCATTGTACATACTGTTGTAAACCTTCACAATAAAAAAGAATCCTGTAAAATAGAACCCAGTAGCAATTATCAAAATGTAATTTCCTACCCCAAAGACTCTTTCAAATTCAAAAAACCTCGTAATTAGCCCAATTCCTTCAAAACAAGCTCCAATAATTAGGAAGATACCTGCCAATCTTGCTTTTTCTGCATCTTTTAATGTCATATCACCAATTTTTAGAAAACTTGCTCCTAAAATAACATAAGATCCTAATAAAGCAATATAAGCAAAAAATGATATTATACCTAATACTATAACTGAACCAAAACCATAAAAGAAGTAGTAGAAGTAGTAACCATAATAATAATCTCCAGTTACATTGGTAATAATCACATCTACTATTGTAGTAACTGCTAGAATTATTGCAGTAATAGCCAATCCTAAAGTCCCGGTTGTAATACGTTGCTTAACGCTTCTCATTGGATTATGAGTAAATACTAGTGCACACATATCAAAGTTAATTATTAAATAAAATTATTTAAATTTAACTGAACTTTGTTGTTTTCATCAAAGAAAAGAAGAAGTTTTCTCTTCTTTGGGATACTATAACTCTTATTTCTAGAACACAAAAATTTTATTATCCAGAAACAATACCTAATGAATTGGTGACAAAATGAGTCAAACTGATGTTGTTCAAGTTCAACCCGTCAAGCTTACTCAGAAACTCGGAAGATATACAAAAGGTCTTATGACCAGTATAGCGATCATTTTAGTATCAACTGCATTTGCATATATTGGGCTTCTTGTAGAATTAGATATAATGATGATTGTTGGTTTTGTCATAACTGGTTTAAGTACCATCATTTTTCTTGTCTTTATGATACTCTTTCTCACAAGTATTGTAAGGTTAGGAAGAATAGATGATAGATATTTTTCATCTACTAAAAGAATATTTGGAGCATTTCTATTTGGTTTGGTTTTTGCAATCGCAGGAGGAGCAAACACCGCATCCACAGTAGATGAATTCCTCCCTCAATACTTTCTTTCGAGGATATATGGAATAGTAGCTTTAGTACTATTTGGAATAGCTTTTCTTTCTATCAATAATCTCTTTGAGAAACTAAAACAAGACAAACTCTATCCTAAAGAAGAAAAACGAGAATATACTTTACCAATCTTAGTAGGAATTATTCTTCTAGTAGTCTTGATTGATACTATAGTACGAGCAGTAGTATATGCAGTACTTCTTAATCAAGGTAAATATGCATACTGGATTTATGATCACTTTGAGATTTATCTCAATTATGCTATCTTAGCAATTATGGTTATTCTTGTAGCTATATTCTGTTACTTCTTGTATGGATTAGGTGAAGAATGGCTAAAAATAGATGAAGAATTGAATACACAATATTTTAAAATGGGTGGCAAAACATTCAACGACAAACTCAAATCGAATATCATGCAAATCTCAAATATATCGATTATAATAGCTTCACTTTCACTTGTATATGTGGTATATTATTTCATAACTTATGTAACTACTGAAGATTTCATACAGCTAATATTTGCTGTAGGGATTTTTCTTGGCGTGATGACTATATTCTTAATCATCTACATTATTAGATTAGCTTTGAATTATAACAAGATTGCTCAACTCCATTCTAAAACTTCTAATTTTGGTATCTTCACAGCTATTTCTTTATCCTTTAGTCCGTTCTTACTAATTGCAGGATTTTTCTCCAATATTGAGTTTTATATTGATTCTGATTTATATATAATTGCTCGAATATTGCTTCTAGTTGGTGTTTTATTATTTGTTGGAGGATCTATCTTTAACTATATCATTCTTAAAAATCTGAAACTAAATAAGGAAGGTTTTGAAGTTAGGAAGAAAGACCTTATTCTACCCATTTCAAGTATCATACTGTTTGTATTACTTCTCGCTGATACTATAGTAAGAAAACTAGTCTGGATTTTTGCATATGCTAATAATAGTATTGATATCGATCTCTTCAACTCAGAATTTCTTTGGTTTGGTTATATTATGAGTGCACTCTTCTTCTTAACAATTATTCCGACTATCTTTGGTATTGTAACCACAAGTAAGGAATATCTAAAGGTAATTCCAGCGTATGGAAAAATACCTTTGAGAATAAAGAAGTCAAGAATAGACGAAGAAATTCAGTTTTATCAAACTAAACAAGAAATGATCCCATCAGCGAAAGCAGTAGCTTACGAAGCAGCTGAAAAAGGAATAGTTGTCTTCTGTGGCAGTTGTGGAAAAGAAATCATGCCTAGATATAATTTCTGTGTTTATTGTGGTACTAAAAAAGATTCAAAACTGAAGATATGCCAAAATTGTGGAGAAGTCTTAGAAAAAGGATTTGTCTTCTGTCCTCGTTGTGGCAAAAAGAAGTAAACATTTTTCTGTACTTCTTTTTCTTTCTTTGTTTTTTTAACAATAAATTAATGAATACCATAGATTTCTGTTTAACTATAAAGTTGTTAAAAGAAGAAATGAGAAAGTCGAGTTTATTTAAGTTTCTTCTCTCCTTCTTTTATACTTTTTACTCTAGATCTAAAATAAATCATTGCCGTTATTAATGATCCAAATTCTAAAACTGTAAAGGGAAGTGAGATTCTTAAAATTGTTATGGGTATTATGGGCTCTTCTCCCAAAGAAAGAACAAATTGTACAACAAACAAGATAAGAATGATAAAACCAAATAACAGAGGGAAAGGTCTTGGATTTTTACCATAGTATCCAAAATCAAAAAGATAAGTTTCAATTCTATAGAGGAAATAGAAACCTATTATGAAGAGAATAGCAACTAGTATTCTGAGTCCATAGTAATAATCTAGAAAATTGAGATAGTCATCATTTGACATCGGTATTACGTACATGAAGATGTGCAAAGTTATTCCCAACAAACTTGCTAAGAATAACGAAATAGAACTAGCATCGATTTTTCTTTCAATCTCCTGCAAACTTCTTTTGAAGGAGTTAAGGTGAATTGCTAATAATAGTAATAATAATAATGATACACCATATGCAACAGTAGCAATACCTGACTCTACTCTGAAAGCAACAGAGAGTTCATGTTCAAAATACAATCCACTTTTTGCCATAAAATACCAAATTATTATTGAAGCTACAAAGAAAAGTAGGTTGACAATATTGAGAATTACTAACATTGTAGTATCTAGAATAAGTTTTTTTCTTGTCGATGTCATTTCCTCAAGATTATATTCTGCGAGTGTCATTTTCACATAAAACTTGTTGTAAGGTCATTTAAATGTAGGTTATTACCAAAAACTCAGAGTTGTGTAAAACCAACAGGAGAGAATTCAGAAATTTTCAAAAATCTCCAATTTTAGTGATTTCCTAACTGCTAATGTTGTTGAAATTGAACTGCTTATGTACAGAAGTATCGATATTCCCAGAACTATACCGTATTTGATAACAGATATCCAAGTAATAGTTCCATAAACTCTAGACAATGGAGAAATACATATAACATTAGAAACAATTTCTATATTACTCCAGAATATGGTTACAAGTAATAGTACGACTACTACACCACTCAAGGTCCTTACAATAAACGAAATTAATGCGATCAAGTAGAATCTTCGCGGTTTACTTATTTCTCCTTTAGTTTGGAAAATTGCTTTTTTCAACCTCATTTGACCAACTAGAAAGCTTGAATTGATCAAAATGGTGAAAACTAAAGAGAGAACAAATAAGAAAAATATTACTTTCAAATTGGTAAAGAATGTCCACATTGATAGTATAATAGCTGAAATAATAAGAGAATATTTTGGGAGAGAAAGAAGAATCGAGGAAAATGCTAAAATAGTATCAGATTTCGTCTTCTCATCTCTTGAAAGTCTGATTTTAGTATATGTTCGTTCGAAATAGGTATAACCCATAACTGTGATAATTCCTCTAAGTAAGATATATGGATAAAAGATGAAAACAGAAATCATGTACATACTTGGCATATCTGCTGAAGCATGACCATACAAATACAGATAGAGTGAAGATTCAAGCAATACCCCAGTACCTGAAGCAATCATAATTATGTCTAAGATTAAGTTAACAATTTGCCCAATCTGTAATTTCTGAAAGTTGGTTAACTTCTTTTTAGTTTGTTTTCTGGTGTTTTCCTGCAATAATCTCTCACCTTTTAGTTTGGAATTCTTCCATTACATCATTTTTAAATTTACCTCCTTTTGCAGCAAAATGCAACAAAAAACACAAACAGAACAAGAAGGTGGTCTTCTTGTATTGAGCCACTAACAAGAAGTAGACCTTCATGCAAAGTCTAACTAAATTATTCCAAACTTCAATTTTTCTCTCATAAATCCTATTAACTCAATCTTGGAACATCTTGTTTTGAGACACAACTAGATTTATAAGAATTTGAAGAGTATTTGACAGCATGAAATACAGATTGCTTGGAAATTCAGGTATACGAGTGAGTGAGATTAGCCTTGGTACCATGGCTTATGGAGGTGCCCAATACCAGTTCACAGATTTTCCTGTCAACAAAAACGATGCACAGAAAACTATCATGAAAGCTCTTGAAGTAGGTATTAATTACATTGATTGTGCAGACATCTATGGAGCATATGGAAATGCAGAGAAAATTATTGCTGAAACTATCAAAGATTACAACAGAGAAGAGATTATTCTCAGCTCGAAATTAATGATGCCGATGAGTAGAAATGAACTGGATAGAGGTTTAAACAGAAAACATTTGATGAAATCCATTGATCGTACATTATCAAATTTCAAAACTGATTATGTTGATCTTTACTATGCTCACAGGTATGACTATTTTACACAATCACTTGAGAAGGTGATAAAATCGATGAATATCCTTATTGATCAAGGTAAGATTAGATACTGGGCTACATCAAACTGGTCACCTGCAGAACTCGAACGAGCTTATGCTATTTGTGAAAAGTATGGTTGGGAAGGACCTGTTGTAGATCAGACAAGATATAACCTTCTTTCACGATATAATGCAGAAATTGCACTTCAATATACTCTTGATGGACATAAAATGGGATTAGTTCCTTACAAAATTCTGCTAGAAGGGATTTTTGCAGGAGTACATAGTAAAGAAGATTCTCTCTCAGGAGATAAAAAAGAGGAATTACAAAAAATCATTAGAAACATTCCCATGACTGATGAATTATTTGCAAAGATCAAACAATTCGATGAACTTGCGAAATCTCTTGATCTCTCTCCAGCTCAACTTGCATATGCGTTTATTTTACAAATAGATAATGTATCTACAGCTTTAATGAGTACAAGAAATCCTGATAGAATTGAGCAAAATATTGTTGCTTGCGATGTGATTCTAAGTAATGAAACAATACTGGAAATCAATAAGCTCTTTCCACTAGAGCATGATGGTTATATCTCTTATGTTCAAGTGAAAAATAGTGTAGCAGTGGACAAAAATAGAGTTGTAGGTAAAATTACAGAAGAAATGATGAAATTTTAAAACCTATATTCTATTTTTTTATCTTTTTTAGAAGTACCGGAATAACAAAAGGTAGACTAGCAGCAAGCACTAAACCAATGATACCAAAAGACAATTCCAAAGCTTGTGTTGAATCATAATTTTCTTCGTAAAGGAAAAAAGCGAATGATTCTCTATAATAAGTAGGTTTCTTATTTCTAAAAACAAGTATTATTTCTTGATTATCTTCATTTTCGAAAATTCTAGAATAGCTGAAATAATATTTTGCTGCAAATACTTTAGCAATATTTTCAGTTTTTGATAAATAATAGGAACTATTTTGTTCAGGTTGATATAAATCGCTTCTTTTGATACACATGGTCAAAGAATTATCACAACATGTAGAAGTATAAATTAGGAAGAGATTGTTATTGAATTCTCCTAAACGTATATGAGGAGAACAAATTGAACCTTCAATCTCATTTACAGCCCAACTATCATTTTGGAACCTTAACACTAATTTATCATTATTTGAAGATTCTTCGTAGTAACGTAAAAGAAATACGCAACTATCATCAAACGAATATACATTAATAAAATCAAGATAATAAAAATTCAAGAAAATGCTCGATTCTTCAACTAGTTCATACTCATCTGAAATATAATCAATAGACCAAATTTTCAAAGTTGCTTCATAATTATTTTTTGTTTGATTTTCTTTTATAAAGCAAGTATAAAATCTAATATCATTCTGATATTCAAAGACACCAAAATTGAAGTTGATATTGTGAAAATAAGGAAGAGTAATGTTAAACATTTCAATATTTAGATTTACAACTGACACACTGTAATTCCAATTATATCCATCTTCAGACTTCATGAAAGCTAAAGTATAATTGTTTTGAATATCTAAGCTTAATGAAGAGAGAATTATCGATCCATTGTTCAAAACATCAAAATCAATAAGATCTTCACCTGTTAAATCTGACCAATGATTAGAGGTAAGTAATAGATAATCATTCCAAACCAAAGGATTACTTGACTGACTAAAAACCATCTTATTTTCAAAACTTACTGATTCTAAAAAGAGAAGACTAAAGTATTGATCTGTATTTTTTCTAATAATTTTTTGAGGAGTAGTTACGAATAGATCATACTCAGAATCAATATAATCTGTATATTCAATTTGTCCTCTATTACTCCAATTAATGTTGTTGAATATCATTAAATTGAAGATTAAAGGTATAATCAAAGAAATAATTATGATTGGAAGTACATAATTCCATATTACCTTGAAAGTTTTAGCCATCTAAGAAACAGTAATTAAAAAGAGTATATAATTATTCTTTCTTTTGGTGGTAAGAAGACTAATTCTTTTGTAAAAATTAATAACTGTTTTAACATTATAATTTTAAGATAGAATGTATACGCAGAAATATTATCGAGCAAATTTGAAATCTTTCTTAAAGAGAAGATGGAGAGGGATTGGATCTCTCATAATTAATATCACTGCTGGAATTCTTATCTTAACAAAAGTTTTGATTTTTTATTATGGATTAATTATAATTGGAACATCCATTTTAGCATATATTATACTTACCTTAAGAAAAAAACAGCAGTTTACTAGTAATTCATAACACTGCTAGATGCAAACTAATGAACACTAGTACGACAGTTGTGAGTTGAGAAAATAGCTGAAAGACTTTTGAGAACTAGATTACTCATAAGGTTTATCTCTCAATTTATCAGTTGTTCCTAATTGTTCTGCCCATTCAATCCAGCCTTTATTTCCTCCGTTAGCATATGCTTCTAGAGGTATAGGTACAAATTCCAACTTTTCCAATTCTTCAGATGGGATTTTTTTACCTTCCATTAGTGAAGTGACAGCTTTATGAAAAACCGCGTCCAAGACCTTTGTAGGTTTTCCATAGAAAAATTGTCTGTAATCATCTTCAGGTAGAGCTGCAACCATTTCCAGTATTTGTGGTATTGAGTAGGATGCATAAGTTCCTGCTGCTCCAATTGGAAAACCTCCACACCAGATGAAATTATTTTCTTTAGCAAACTGTTCATAAATTTTCAAAGCAAGACTATTATGATAGAATTCAAGATACCCTGCACAAGAAATAGCAATAATTAGCTTTCTTTTCTTTCTGATTTTTTCTTCTTTTATAGCAGCTGTTATCACATTCATTAATTTTAATGTCATATATGGAGCTTGATCTACATATAGAGGAGTTGAGAGTAAAATATAATCGCTTTCATCAATCGCTTTAATCATTTCCTCAACAAGTTCGTTTTTTCTTAATACTTTATAACTTTGAAAGCTTTTAACAGAAATTCCCTGCTCATCTAGCAAGCTCGAAAAATAATTGCCTAGAGAGTATGAAGCACTTTTTTCACCTCTTGGGCTGCACATTAGAAAAACTGCTTGTTTACTCATTCTTCTCACCGACTATATTCAAACACTCTTCGAGTTTATTCTGTACTATTCTATCATCATCACTTTCATAGATGATTTGGGAAGAAACTTGTTCTGCAAAATTGTTAAGACTGTTCCTATGAACAAGTTCTGCAAAAATCTCTTCTTGGTTTTCATCTTGTTCAGAAAGCGTTCCAATAACTATAAAATCGGGATATTTATCATATCTTTTTTCATGATGTATTTCGTTATGATAAATTCTAAAAAATGGAGATAACAATGAGATAGAACGATCAATTGCTTTTTTCAGCTCAGCAGAGTAACCTCCATAAGTTATAGGCGTAACATATAGGAGATAATCTGATTGAATCATTTTTTTAGCAACTGTTCTCCCATAATCATCGATTACACATTTTCCTGGTGTCTCTATCCAGCATTTAAAACATCCTAAGCATGGTTTGATATCAAATTCATAGAGATTGAGAATCTCTCCTTCTATATCTTTATCAGTAAATTTTTTTTTCAAAAATTCATTTATCTTTGCTATAAAGGTATCTTCTGCATTCATGCCATTTAGGATAAGATAATTCATGTGCCTAGATTGTTGGTATTCTATTTATACCTATTCAAATTCATGCTAATTTACTAGAGTTTTTGCTTTTTCTATAAATTAAAGATAGAATCAATAAAAGTAAAGCAACAAAAGTACCTGAAGCAGTTATAGCCAATAATCCAATCACAAAAGGAGTTACAAAGATACAATTCATTGATTGACAAATGACTTGATCTGTTGCTAGATTTACTAGAATTATAGACCCAGTTAAAGAAGCAGAAGCGATAAAAAGGATAAATAAGAAAATAACTATTGTTTTATTTGGACCAAACCTATTTTGAAACATTAGAATTGGAGATTTGAATATTTGACTCATTGTTTGCTTTGAATTTTGTGTATCTAAATCACTCAATGTTTTCACCATATTTGTGAATTGTCTAGGATTCGAAAGAGGCTTTAAAAACATTTTTCAATTATTATTACGTTCAATTTATTTTTGAAAAGAAGGTTTTTAAGATACTTATCAATTACACTTTGTGATGACCAATTCTGTAGAAAACAACTCTGAAATCGAAAAGATTGATGGTGTCTATAGAATCCTATGTGAAAAAGCAAATGATAGCATTACACTTTTTAGCCTTAATGAATTCAATGAAATAGGTAATTTTGTCTACTCTAATCCTGCTACTACTAAATGGACAGGTTTTACTAAAGAAGAAATTTTACGAAGTTCTCCAAGGGATCTTTTATCTCCTAATCAATTTGAACAGATACAAAAGAATGTTGAGATTATAGTAAAGGAAGGATTTCTTACCTTTGAGTCAGATATTCATTTAAAGAACGGTAATACCCTTCCTGTTGAATTCAGTTCAAGTCTTGTTGAAATAGAAGGCAACAAATACATTCTAACTAGTTCTAGAGAAATTTCTGAGAGAGTAGAAACACGTCAAGAAAGAGAAGAAAACATGAAAGAAAAAACTCTACTTCTTGACATACTAACTCATGATTTAAGAAATTATATTGCTGTACTTTGGGGATGTGTTACAGATGCAGTTGACAGAGATGATCCTACAGTTCAAGATATAAGAGATTCAATCAGTAAAGCAAAAACATCTTTAGCTAAAACTGATGCTTTACTTGATGATATTTCAGTCTTGATGAAAAAAGATCTAGAATTCACTTATGAGCTTAAGTCAGTTAATGTATTAAATAATGTAGAGAAATGTCTACCCAATCTAGAAGATATGTTCCCTATGAAAAAAATTAAGCTAAATTTAGATGAGATAGATCCAAAACACAATGTTTTTGCTGATATGCTGTTCGATCAATTATTATTTAATATCTTAACAAACTCTGTAAAAAACACAGTAGTACAAGAAGTTAAAATCGACATCAGTACTGAACAAAAATCTGGAGATAAAATATTAATAACAATTTCAGATTATGGTAAAGGTATTTCTCCTGATATCCGAAGAAATATTTTCGACAGATATGGAGAATTCAGGAAAAAAGGGAAGGGTTCTGGCTTAGGTTTGTTTATTATACAAACACTAGTGCAAAGATACAATGGTGATGTATGGCTAGAAAATCGGATTAAAGGGGATTTTACTCAAGGAACTTCAGTAAAAATTGAGCTAAAAAAAGCAGATACACCAGTTTTTGAATTTGCTTAATTTTTTAAATTTACAGTATCATTATAATTTACTTTGGTTTATTTTGTGCTCGTTTCAAAAATATTTTAAATTCATGAATTAAGATTATTCATCAAATCCTCTAGGGGGATTATTATGGAACATGTTTCAGTTAGAGAGATTATCACAAACATGAATATCAATGTCAAATTGGCATTTATCTTTTCATTTCTAACATCTCTAGGACGAGGTATCTGGATGGGAAATGTTCTCTCTGCTTACATTTACTATTTTTCCAATGAATCCAACATTACCTTAGGTCAAACGTCTTTAGCCATGGGGTTAACTATGACTGTCTTTGTTTTTCCTGCAGGTTATTTTGCAGACAAATTCAGAAGAGACATTATTCTGAAAATTGCTTCAGTCTTTGGATGCGCATCTTTAGTCGTTATCATATTTGGTAATAATATGTTCTCAATTTTTGTTGCTCTCTCTTTATGGGGATTTTATCAAGCTCTTACACGTCCTGCTCTAGAATCAATCTTAGCTGATTCTTTGGAATCAGGAAGAAGATCAAGAACATATTCATGGCTTCATCTAGTACGTCAGGCAGCTATGTCTATAGGTCCTTTCATTAGCGTACTCTTATTTTATTTCTTTGGAGATGAGTGGGAGCTACCTATTCTCAAAAATGTTATTCTTGTAGGAATTCTGATAACTTTTATTTCTATCATATCCATGGAGTTCTTTAATGATAAGAAAAGTTTGGGTTCAGTAAGTGAATCAATTAAACAAGAACCAGAAATAGAAGAAGTTTATGATGATGAGAATAATAACAACCATAATAATTTAAGATCACGATTATCTAAGAAAACAAAATTAATTCCCTATATACTTGTAAGTTCAAATGTTATGATTGGTATTGGAGCAGGGATGACAATCAAGTTCTTTCCGATATTTTTCATTAAAGTCTATAATCTCAGACCAATGTGGGTACAAGTTATTATGGGATTTACAGCTGTATTTACTGGCTTGTCTGCGTTACTTGCTCAGAAATTATCTATGAGAAGAGGTAGGCCATTGATGATATTTATGTTTCAGCTATCAGCGACCCTTTGTTTATTTGGTCTTATTTTTTATCCTTCTATCTGGTTATTAGTACCTCTATTCATCGCTAGAGGTTCTTTGATGAACGCTGGTCAACCACTTAGCAGATCTATATTGATGGATGTTGTCCCTAAAAAGCACAGAGGAAAATGGAACTCTCTGGAAACTTTAGCTTGGGGCTTCTTCTGGAACTTCTCAGCTCTCATAGGTGGTTATCTAGTTGGTGATACACCACCCAGATTTTTTTGGACACTTGATGTACTAATTAATCAAAATCCACTAGAAGCTTATGTACCAAGGTTCTGGTTGGTTTTCTTGGTAACTGCATGTGTTTACACAATTGGGATATTACCAATACTACTATTGATACCACTAGTGAAAGGAGAGATCTTTGTTAGACAAGATGAGGACAAAGAATTAGGTGATACCGAACACATATAATCTAGTTAATTCTACTGTATTAATCGATGAGATTCGCACTAGTCACAGATTCACATATTGGAGGGAAATTTCGTGAAGATATGTATTATAAAGGTATCAAGATTGCTTGCAATGTTGATGCAGACTATCTCTTACACCTTGGTGACCTAACAGGTGATGGTACTTTAGCTGATTATCAGGTCTCTAAACAATATTTAGAAAAGATTAACTTCGATGGACCGTTTCTTATAATTCCTGGAAACCACGATGCAAGAAATGTGGGTTATTTGTTATGGGAGGAAATGATAGGAAAAAGATTTTTTGTTCACTCAGATGAAAAGAAGAAAGTGAAAATTTTAGCTTTAGATTCTTCTTTACCAGATCTAGATGCTGGAAGAATAGGTCCAAAAGGAATAAAGAGAATTTATGAAGAATTTGAAGATTTACCTGAATATTGGTTGAAAGTGATAATGTTCCACCATCATACTTTACCTGTTCCTTATACAGGACGAGAGAGAAGTGCGATCTACGATGCTGGAGATACAGTTAGAGCTCTGTTAGACAATAATATTCATTTGGTTTTCAATGGTCATCGACACTTCAGTAACACATACAGAATGTCAGATGGTGCGATGAGATGTTGGGTAATAAATGGTGGAACAATATCATGCAAAAAAACTCGTTATCGTGAAGAATATTCAGTGACTATAGTAGATGTAGAACCTGTTAAAAATGACATCAGTATCAGAGTCCTGGAACTTAATCATGATCCTATTAGGGAAAAAATCACATACTCTGGTCATTTTCAGGAATTAAGTCCCCCTACTAAGAAGGAAAAAATCGGTACTATCGCACATATAGGTAACACTAATTTTTCTAAAGATCATTTCAATGAAGATGCTTACCAAGCAGGTATTAATATAATCAATAAAATGGACTGTGATGTTGTCGTCCATTCTGGGAGTGTTACTTCAAGTTCTTATTACGATGATTTTGAGATGGCTAAAGCGTTTCTAAATTTAATAGAAAAACCGTTATTAATCGTTCCTGGAGTATGTGATGCAACTTCTCTGGGGTATGAACTCTTTCCAGAAATGATAGGTGAAACAAATCCTTTCTTTGAGAATGAAAAAATAAAAGTTCAAGGATTTAACAGTTGTATGATAGATGACGTGTTAGGAAGATTGGGAAGAAGTAATAATCAAATTATTAAAGAGAAATTAGGAAATCTCCAAAAAATTGGAGTAGCTGCTTTTCATCACACTGTCATACCTTTACCTCGAATAAAACATGATTCTGAGCTAATGGATGCAGGAGATATTCTCTATAATGCCATAGAAAACAGAATCAATTTAGTTCTTACTGGAGCTAAAAATCTAGCAGGATGTTGGCAAGTGAATGATACAATTTTTGCAAATACTGGAACGATTAGTAGTCAAAATGTCAGAAGTAAGAGAAAAAACAGTTTTAACGTTATTGATATTTATCAAACTAATATAGGTAAATATTATGAAATTTATGAATATTTGATTGAAAATGGAGAAAAGAAGAACATAGGTCTCTTTCACATTTCAGACATTGCCAGACCTTTAAGAGTTCCAGAAAAGATAGATTATAATGCGATAATAGAAAAAATTGAAATCACATAATATATCAGACCGAAACCTATATTTTTGCTAAAATGAAGGTAGTTTAATGAATAGCATGATACTTAATGAAAAAGCATCTTATCCATTTATATTTAACAATTTAAAAAGTGAATTTATTCCATGGTTAAAAGAAGCAGATAATAGAATCTTTTCTTTAGGTGCAGGAGATAGGATAGCTCCTATGGCTGAAAAGATCATGCAGTTAGGTTTTGGTAAGATTCTTTTTGCTGCCAACGAGCTGGGTTCAGATATAGATAGCTGTAAACCTTTCGTATTCTTTGCTCCTGATGGAACTTGCACTTACAATAAGGAGAGACTCCAAAGAGGTTTTACTTATGGAAGTCTCATAGATGCAGAATTTGATGGATTAATAGCAGCACAAAATGCCATGCCTAACGGTTGTGGATTTAGTCTCTACGAATTAGATGATTTTAAAGATGATGAAAATTTAAAAAAGAGAGCAAAAACAATAAGTGATAACATCAGTGAAGATCATGCTAAACAATTAGGGAAGGGGAATCATTTTATTTCAATTTTTCACGTCAGAGATAGATTAAGTGGTGAAGATACAGGAAGAAGATTCATAATAGTTCATGCTAGTGGGCATGACGTAGATAAAGATCCCATGTATAATCAAGAATGGTTGAAAGATGAAGATGGATATAATAAGATTGCGACACCTCATGGTCCTATCTGGTTATTAGAAAATGAAGCAAAAAAAAGGTACATTAATGAATATCAAAAATTCGAAAAGCTGAATTCAAGTGGGAGAAAGAACATTATGAAAGAATTTTTCAGTGAAATAAAATTTGAACTTATTTCAGATACAACCCATCAAGGATTAACACCAACTGGAAAAAGCATGCGTCTGGGTATCCAACTTTCAGAAGAGGATCTTATACCTGTAGCTTTCAATGCTGAAGAAGGAGCAACTGTAGTAAAAGTCAAACCAAATCTAAATAAACAATACCTAGAGACTTGGCCTTATGCAGAAAAATCTGAAAGATATGGTTATAACGATATTTTTACTAAATTAGACATCCTTCCTCACGGTTCAGGTTACGAATTCTTGAGTCCTCTGAAAGAATTTACTGTTAATTTGAACAATGAAGGTTTAGAGAATTTTTCTTTTAAAATAGTTAGAGAGGGGTCTATTATTCATCAATCAGCTACTTTCTTTAAAGAAATAAGAGAATATATGAGTTATAAAAGAAAAGCACCAATAATGGAAAAGATTTATGAAGCAAACTTGGGAGAACATCTCTACGATATGACAACATTTTTCCAGATACATCCAAAAGTAAGCATCCCTGGAGGACATTACTAAAATTGGTGAGAATCATGTCTAAACCGTACGTTATTGCTCACAGAGGAGCTTCTGGGGATTTTCCCGAAAACACTCTTTTAGCTTTTGATGAGGCTATTAAACAAGGAGCAGATATTATTGAAATGGATTTACAACTCACTTCAGATGAAGAGATAGTTGTTTTTCATGACAGAACTGTAGAAAGAATATTTAGAAAGTATGCAAACAAAAGTATTGCTGATTTTAGTTTAGAAGAATTGAAAAAAATAGATGTAGGATCATGGTTCGATGAAAAATATAGTTATCTTAGGATACCCACTTTAACTGAAGTTCTGGAACATTTACCTAAAGATATTTCTTTAATTTTGGAGATAAAAATAGGTGAAGAGATTCTAGTGAAGAAATTGATAGAGTTGTTAGAAGAAAAGAAAAGTGATTTAGGAAAAGGGTATATATCTGTGAGAGACATACAGACATCAAATCTAGTAAGAAAATATTCTGACAAATTTAAAATCGGATTAATGCAAAAGAATCGAACTCCTGAAGAAGTCCTTACTATAATTAGAGAAAATGAAGTACAGATAGCTCAAATAAGATGGGAGAAATGGAGTGAGATTAAGTGGGAATTTTTAAGAAATCAGGATGTGAAAGTGACAGTTTTCTATGCAGATAAGATAGAAGATTACGTATTCTTATTAAAAAAAGAGGTAGAAGGAATATTCACTAACTTCCCAAAGAAACTCAAAAAATATCTTCAAACATCAAAATTATCTTCATAATAAAAAAAACTTCTTCGAGAAAATTAGGATAGAATAAACGAGTCAAGAGATAATCTTTCTTTATCTGATATATCTTGATTTTATCTTGAATCTTCTTCCTCTTTCTTCTTTTATTTGAGTTTTCTAGGCATAGAAGCAGGAGAATCTGGTGGATTCCCATTAGTTTTCTGTATAGGTGAAGATTCTACAGAACCATCATCTCTTTTCACATCTTTTTAAATATCGTGAAAAAATGTTTCTTTGAACCTATCTTCCAGTTCTTCTGAAATCTTCTTTGAACTAATCAACTTTGTGTAGAAATCAATTTTGTCGCTAATGGAATGGAAGTTTTTACTCCTTAATTCCTTTTGTTTTTTTTGAATTTCTTCTAAAATAGTGGTATCCAAAGGATTTTCAATGAACTTAAGTAGTAAATTGAACAAATCCCTCCAGATCTTCGCTTCTACATCTTCCTTTCTTAGCTTCTTTTCATTAAATTGTTCTAAAATCTCTTTAAACCAGCTAAAATCCCCTTCAACCAAGGATTTCTTTAGAGAGAGAATCATTATTTGCAACGTTGATAATTCTGCCCTTTTTGCTATCTCTTGAACATGTTTACTCATTTCCTTTAACTTAGAATCTTCAATATTTGATAAATCCAAATCTAGGAATCTACTTATCAAATAAGAAATCTCCCCGCATATTAGATAAATCCTTTCTCTATCTTTCTCCGAAAGCATTTCTTTTATGTAATCGGTTTCGAGTAACTCAATTAAACTTAAAATGAAGTCATATGCTTGAGAGAATTTCCCCTAATATACTAAGCTATTTAATATGACCTTGATTCGTTTTAGTATTTGGGGTTCTGCAAATTGAGCAATTTCAGTAGCTTTGACATCTTTATTCTGACGTAACCTATTAATGATCTCATTTAGTAATACTAAATACTCTTGCTCATTCTTTATAGAGTTGTCATCTTCACCTTTGAACTGTTCTAGCAATTCTTCAAATGTAGGTCCTTGTTCTTCTTCAAGCATAACAATCTACTTTCTCAGAAATAGTTTATAACTCTTCTTCCAAATTCAGCTATACTTCCCCTTCTTTATCAAGAACAACTTTATCCCTATGACTATTGCCACTCCCACTGTATAACTTAGCACCCATATCAATATGTAAGTTGTTTTATCCATCAACAATGTTGGTCTATTTATTCTTATGTAAACTATTGGTTCATCTGTTGTTATTGAATACACTCCCAATGCCCATAATTGTTCAAATCTCGAAGCCATGTTTACTGTCCAAGCATTTACCTTGATACCCGCTTCATAATATGCTCTAAATTCACTGTTTCTTTTCTGGTGTGCTGTGTTGATCATATCGTACCCTGTTGCTAGAAATTCTTCTGGTGTCATATGATCGTAGAGTTCTAGCGAAATTGCTGTGACCAAATCTGGATATTCAGTTGTTACATTATTCAACCATTCAGGATTGTAAGATGTTATCCATACCTTAGAATCATAGTTAGCAGCTGTAATCACGCTTAAGCAGATGTTAAAATACTGGTCGTAGAACGGGTGATTTGCTGGTGGAGTTTTAAAGTCTACATTCGCAATTAAGTTATTATTCTTAAGGTAAGTCATTTCTTGCTCAAGAGTTGGAACTATTGCTGTTTGATAATCATCTAACAGATCAGCTGAGATTTCTCCCTCACTAATTTTATCATAAGGATCTTGTTCAACATACCACGCTCCTGCATTTAGTGTTTGCAATTGCGAAATGTTGAAGAAACTTGCTGGCGTATCTACTAGTGCAGGAAAACTCTCAGAAACATTTGTTGTTCGTTTTAGAGTATCGTCATGCATGAGAAAGGGGACACCATCATAGCTTATCTGAACATCAAATTCCACACCATCAGCACCTATTTGAGCTGCATATGTTACAGCTGGTAAGGTGTTTTCTGGAGCATATCTTGATCCCCCTCTATGAGCTATAACTAGTGGTTTGGTAGGCAATTCTCCTCTAATCACATAAACAGGTTCGAAGATCAATGGCATTATAAGTAACCAACTGTAGAATAGACCTACAAAGACTAGAGGAGAATATTTTCTTATTTTGGGAAAGCTGATATTATCGAATTTTGTTTTAGCTCTTGCTATCATTTCATCGAGTAGCGTAAACAGAAAAATGACAAAACCTAGTGCAATAAATAAGAAAATGAACGGACTATAGTATTGAAGCATATAAATAAGTATTGAAGTATCTTGACCAAATGTATAAACCATCAATGAGAAGAATCCGATTAAGAAAATAGTTCCAGTGAATCCTAATATTTTATTTGCAATATGCGCTCTCACTTCTTCATGTTTCTTAATATTAATACTATATTTAGTGATAAATATAAGAGAATAAAGCAAAGGAACCAGAAACACTAACATGAGAATGAGGACATAATTAGTTTGTAAACCTAGTATATCACCAATATAATCATTAAGTTCTTTATGCATAGGTCGTAACATGAAGAAAATCGATTCTAAGAACAGTGCGCATAGAAAAAAGACGTTGAACAAAATCAACCATTTTTTACCTTTGATGTGATTAAACATTTTAATATCATCTTCTTTGTTTGTAGATTTATTGTTTAGTCAAATAACTACAAACTAACATCTTTCAAGTAATATGACATTTAACTTTTTTTACTTTTAGTCCACTCTCGGTTACTTATGTTTAAATACTAATTTCTCCATAAGGTCATTGGAGATGGGTTAGTCTCTAACCTCTCTTCCACGGGGGGTAAAATACCCCCAACCCTACCCTTTCTTACTATTTTTCGATATTTAAGCACATCAATTGAGAAACACCTATAAATATTTGATTTCTTATAATTATAACAGATGCTTACTTTATTCATGAGGATTGATAGCTTATGAGAAAAAAACCAGGTATTTTAGCTGGAATAATCGTTCTTGTATTTCTTTCTCAAACTCTAAGTAGAGCTGACTCTTTTCACATACCTGGCACCTTAGTTCTTGATCAAAAATATGCTCGTTACAACTCTATCTTAGTAGAAGGGTACTATTTCCTGGTTTTTGACAATACTGGTTTTCTCACAAATAATTTCAATCGTAATGATTCATATGTTATTTACTTCTTAGAATTCTTCGAGAATGGAACAGAAGATGTAAACGGGCAAAGAAGTGTTCCTAAGAACGATTATGTTATTATTACATTTAATTTAGAACTTCCTGATGCTTATGTTACCTACATAAGCTTTGAGATGTATACCTCCGAAAGTATCTCTAGTTTTATTGTTGACTATGAAGGACTTGCTAAATATTTCGAGCTCATCGGAGAGATTACTGAAGAACAACAACGAACAACTCTGATTATTGTCTCAAGTGTCAGTGGAGGAATAATACTCTTACTTGCAACTAATATTGTTCTGATGAGAAATAGAGTTTATCAGAAATTAGGTAGAAAAATTAGAGCGTATAGGAATAAAAAAGCTGGAAAACGTTTCAGAGATGTAGGATAGAAAAAACAAGTCCTACTTCTTAGAAGTAGGAGTTTTAGAAGCGGATTTAACTTTTTCGAACATTTTTTCTCCATTTTCTAGGAAAACTTTCACAATTTTATCTCTTCTAACTAATGCTTGATCATGACTCAAGAAGATATAATGATGATTTGAAAAAAGTGGTTTTCTTATCCAGGCTATTCCTGGAGGTAAATAAAGAGTAAAATCTTCGCTTGGGAAATCATCATTAAAGCCCATAAGTCTTCTGAAATCTTGAAGTTTGACCTTTTCTCGTTCTGTTAATTCGATGAAATAGTTAGCTTTGAGCTCAAATGCAGACAGTTTTTGTTTGCTCAGATAATTATCGTATTTCTCTTGTAAAACTAAGGAAAACCATTTAGCTTTTCTAATTTCAATAAGTTTAGCTCCATACCTGGAGAATTCTATAGTCAAATCTCTCTTTAGTTGTAATTGTTTGAGAATAAAGATTGTCTCTTCTAGTGATATACCTAGATCCAACGCTACTGTTGTTAAGTTAACTTCTTCTTCAAAATTAAGAGAATTAACCACTAATCTTCTCTTCACATTTTTGATTATAATTGGTCTAATAATAGTATGGTAAATTAACCATAAGAACTGAATACCAATTACACCTGTGAAGATAGCTAAGTAGCCTGAGAGTGTATGATACTTTCTCCATTCCAACTCAGAAGGAGAACCTGCAACAGCTTTTTTGAATAAAGTGTGTTTGACTTTCTTATCATTAGTAAGCAAGAAGATTCTTAGAACGAAATTTGAAGCAAGAGAATAGATTATAACTATAACTAAAGCAATTAACGCTCCGTGAAGGTCATAACTAAATCCTTCCGGTCTCCATAGAGGAATAGGTAGAGTAGCAAAGGAGACAATAGTTAACAATCTAACGATAAAAATTGTGCTTCTATATCTGGGATTTAGCTGAAAGATATATAAGTAAGTATTGAGTAAAGCTATTGCAGTTGCAGGTAAAGCAACTATGAATACCCACAGTTTAATCGTGTAAATTGGTAGAGGATATCCACCTATCATAGAAATATCAAAGAAAATATCAGGTCTAATAAGAATGATTGAAAAACTTACAACTGAAATTATAAGTAAAAGCAATTCCGAGACCAAGTGATAGGTTGGAAACTTCCCTTTTTCTAGAGTTTTTTCATCTCCATTATTCTCATTGTTCTGTTGTTTTGGTAGAACAACTTTTCCGTTTTCCAACTCCCTCATTTTTTCACTAGCGATCGACTCTTCATCATTCGAGGGCATGTTAAAAAAAGAACATCCATCGTATATAAATAAATGCAAATACAAAAAAGTAGAAAAGATTCGGAGATTAAGTAAAAAATAGAAGAAGCAAGAAATAATAGAGAAACTAACAAGTATATAGAAAAAAGGAACTAGTTAGAACTAGTTCAATTTAGGTTTTTTTACGTATTTTCATTATTACATACAGAACAGCAAAAGTAGTAAGAATCAAATTAGAAATCGTTGGAAATTCTTGAAGAGAAGGAATAGTATAGTGGATGTATTCGCAGTTAGAAATAGTACTGTTTATTATACCATTAGTAGCTACAACAACATAGAAATAGAAACCTTCAGCAGGAAGAGTATCAAAATAAGAATTAGAATCAACAGTAGCTAAGGGGATTAAACTGTCAACAGACCAAATAAAGGAAGTCGATCGATATACATAATATTGCGTAGCATCCTCTATAACATCCCATGTTAAAGATATACTATCGAATTCTGTAGGATTTGGCAAAATAAATGACAATTCTGGTGGTTGAAGAATTGGAGATTCTACTTCAATATATTGTAGATTCGAGAGTGCACTATCCCCTGCGAAATTATTAGCAACAATCCTGTAATAATAAAAGTTTTCAGAAGGTACAATATCTATATATTCACTATCTGTAGTGGTTGCTATAGAACTAAAAACTTCTACTGACCAGAAGTAGGAAGTTGAGCGATATATATAATAAGATGTTGCACTCTCTACATCATTCCAATCAAGATTAATTAAATTAATCTGTGTTGGATTGGGAATTATAGCTGCAAGTTCTGGTGTGTTTGGAGGAGTAGCAAGGATTTTATAAAAAATACCAAAATCAGCCCATGCAATGTGGATATTATCAATTGAGTCAACTGCAAGAGATGGTAAAATAGAAATAGCTGTGTATCCTGTGGAAACTAATTCAGTAGTAGTCCAAGAAGAGGAAGAATAAATCCTACAATTATAGAATATATTTTCTAATCCTTGCCAAGAAACATGTATGTTTCCTACAGAATCAATGGCAAGAGAAGGAAACAAAGAAGTTTCAGAGCTTTTTGAGGAAACAAGCTCTGAATTAGACCAAATTGATAAAGTAGAATCAAAGTATTTGTAGAAGATATCAGTATCTGATCCAGAGTCATCTAAATTAGTCATATCAGCCCAAGCAACATGGATATTATCAAAAAGGTCAACCACGATGGATGGAATAAAAGCCCACATTGTACTTTCAGTAGAAACAATTTCAGTAGTTGTCCATGAGAAGGAGGAAGCTAATAAACTCTTGTAGAAAACATCAGGGACTCCATCAGTATCACCACCATAATCGGTCCAATCACTCCAAACTATATGAATATTATCTGCAGAATCAACAGCAAGAGAAGGACGAAAAGAATCTAGTGTACTTTCTGTGGAAACTACTTCAGTGGCAGTCCAAGAAGCTAATCCAACATCCCATCGCTTATAGAAGATATCTCTGTCGGTTCCACTACTAGCGTAGTCAGATAAATCATCCCACACAATATGAATATTACCCACTGAATCAACTGCAAGAGAAGGATCACTTGATTGATCCGTACTATCATTAGAAACAAGCTCTGTTGTAGTCCAAGATTGCGAAAAAGCATTCCTCTGTTTATAAAAAATTTGATGTTCACTTAAAGTTCCTGCTACTTCAACTCCTTCCCAGACCACATGAAGATTATCAGCTGAATCAGTTGTGAGAGAAGGATAAAAAGAACCTCCAGAAGTAGAAGATTCAGTAGAAACAACCTCAGTAGTGGTCCAAGAATTGGTTTGAGGATTATATTGTTTATAAAAAATATCTGAATCAGCACCACTACCAGCATAATTAGTTAAATCCTCCCAAACAATGTGAACTTTGTCTTTAGAATCAATAGCAAGCGAAGGAGAATTAACTTCTAAAGTACTCTCAGTAGATACAATTTCTGTTGAATTCCATTTCCAAGGAAGCCTTTCATAAGATTCAATGGTGAAAGAATTAGGTGTCTCCTCTAATGAAGCTTTTGAGTTGAGAGAATTAAATGTAGAAGTACAAAGTAAAAAACCTATCATTAAAATACTTAAACTCATAAGAAGTCTTGTTTTTTTTGTTTTCATAAAATCACTTTTTTGATTATAATTTTTACTCAAAATTGAGCAAATTTACGAATTGTGTACAATATTTGAGAAAGATAAAAATATTTCCTTACATTTCCATTCAGAATTTATAGAATAGATGAAATTTTTTATTTCCATCTCGTCAGTATTTCTTCTCTTTGAAATAATGATTTATTGATAAAGAATAAAACAATATCACAAATTCCAAAGATTCCTGCAATAATTAAGAGAGAAGTTGTATTGAGGTTTAATATTTTGGTCTCAGTTAAAATGTAGATAGCAAGTATTGGAATTAGAACGATAGAAGATAACAGTTGAGCTGAACGTATATCTGTAGCTCGAGATGAGATGATTACACAAAATTCCACACTGAAAAAGGCTGCGAGAGGAACTGTAAGGAATAATACTAGATAAAAGAATACTTGCGGAAAATTTGCATAGCCAATTACAGCACTCATTATACCTATGTAAATACCTCCACCAATGAAAAGTATACCAATACACGGAATAACTGCTGCTAGAATTTTCCCAAATAAGAGCTCTGAAACGGTTGTTGGTGTTGCTAACAATGGTTCTAAACTTTTTTCAACCTTCTCTCCTACAAAACTATAAGTAGCAAGAGTCATTGGAATGACAGCTGCTAAAAGAACAAATAAAAATGAAAATGCAAGAATAATTGGTGATAAAATCTGGATATCGATACCATTTTTATCACGAGTATACTTTAATATGAGAGGTAATCCAATTGATAAAATTAAAGGAAGTATTATTGTTACATAAAGGGTATACTTTTTCCTTATGAGTATCCCCATATCCTTCTTAGTTATTGTCCATATATGATTAAAATTCATCATTTTTCCTCACTTCCAGTCTTTGTATCACTCTTAATTTCTTTTAGATAGATATCTTCGAGAGACGGAACAATTTCGTTAATTGATTCCACCAATCCTCCCGCATCAGTTATCGCTTGAACAATTTTTGGATTATCTCTTTTTGGATTAACGACATCGATTGTTATTTGATTCTTTTCAATTCTAAAATTGTTTAATCCAAGTTTTCTAATACTTTTTAGTATGTTCTCAGTGACGTTATCTACTTCTACCAAAGTTTTCTTCTTTAATATCGAATGGTGAAGCTCATCTGGAGTCCCTATTGTTATCAATCTTGTTTTTAGGATCCCAATTTTATCACACACTCGATCTGCTTCGTCCAACATATGAGTGTTTAGAAAAATGGTTCTTTTTTCCTTTTTCAATTCTAACAAGGTATCTCTTACCATTTTCGTTGCTTCAGGATCCAAACTTGCAGTAGGTTCATCCAAGAATAAAATCAAGGGATCATGAATTAACGCTCGTGCAAGAGCTAATTTCTGCTTCATTCCCTTTGAAAAAGTAGCTACCAGAACATCCTTTTTTTGCCACAAATCCATCTGTTCGAGTAGCGATTTAATTCTTTCCTGGCGTTGAGTGCTAGGCACATCATACATTTTTCCATAAAAATCTAGATTTTTATAAGCGGTCATATCTTCATAGAGTCCAACATTTTCTGGCAATAAACCAACAATCTTTCGGATATTGATACGATCAGCTTTATTTTCTAGAGAATAATTATTGATTTTTACTTTACCAGCAGTTTTTGAGATAAGACAACATAACATTCGTACAGTAGTAGTCTTTCCTGCCCCGTTAGGACCAAGTAAACCTAAGACTTCGCCTTCATTAACTTGCAAGGTGAGATCTTCAACAGCTGTTAAATTTCCAAATTTTTTTGTTAGATTTTCTACTTCTATCAAAGTAATTCATCTTCTTTAAGATGTCTCCAAAACGGAATCATTCTTGGTTTTTTTCGTAACGAGATTATAAACTACCCCAGCAATAAATACTACAGCTCCGAAACAGATCAGGCCTAATAATGGGTAACTAAAACCTTTTACAATCAATATAATTAAACTTACAATAGTAATGATAAGACCTGAAACCCAAGCATATCTAAATCTATTTGGAAGCATTTTGCTCAATCGAGGTATTGGTCAGTTTCCACGAGGTTTTTTTTAAATATATAAATGTTAATACTTCATAGAGATTTTATTACTGAGGATCACTGATTAGAAGGAGAGTAGAACTCTCTTGTTATCCAACAAATTACTTTTGATTCTCCTTTCACTACTTTATATATGATTTCCAGTATAATGTTTACAGAGCAGACATGGCTAACATTCACACAAGAACATTCATCGTCTTAATGATTATCAGTATCATTACTCTTGGAAAGGTACATTTTACTGATCAAGGCATGTGTCTGCTCACCCACTCGTTTGACTCATCACACAAACAACTGGAAGGGGTGCTCTCGCAGACACTAGGTGAAGAGCTTATCTTCAACTATACAGACTCTTTTTCCGAGAGCACTTTCCTTTTTTCCATTCATAATCTTAATCTAACGAAATATAACGAATTTACACTTAATTTCTATATTGAAGGGGATAAATCTTCGAAAGCAGGTATATCTGCTATTTTTGAGATTGGTTCTGCTCATGTAGAATTCTTAATCGAAAAGACTCATCAACAAACAGCTGTTTATTCTCTTTCTAGAGGTTTTACCTATGATATCCCAGCTGTTGAAGATGTCAATATTTCAGCTACTCTTAGTGGTCAAGCAACTTATGGCAACAGCGGATCTTTAATCATATTAGCTAATAGTACTATCCTCAATTTGGATACAATAGACATTACTGAAACTGAACAAGTTTTCGAACTTACACCTAGCTTTCTGCTCTTCGAGGGAAATATGGTGGGTTTGAGAGAGATTTCTGTTTCTTCTGCTTTCAATAACAGTTTCAATAGTTCATATATGGTAGATTTAACGATTAGATTCAACGCTAGTGATTTTCAATCGTTTTCAAATGAAGTAATTCTATTAGTAGATTCGATAGAAGTAGGAAGAAGCAGTTTTGTTGAAAATTCTTTTAATGAGATTAATTTTCAATTTGAAGCTTCTTTAGGATTTGTCTTTTTAGAAATGGCTTTCCAGATTAATATTTGCACGGAAATAGTTGAGATTAGTAACATAGAGGTTACAGGAAAAGTCGTTGAAAATACTCTAAATACAGACATTTTCAACCAATTTTCTTGGAATAATGGTATCGATGAAACAGTCAATCTCACCTCGCTTAAACCCTATTCTGCTAATAATGAGCAAATTCTCAATGTTTCATTAGATTGTAGTTTTGAAGGAACAACAGTTATTGAGGGAATCGAGTTTGATCTTTATTCAGGATCACAAAAAATCGATTCTGGAGTAATATCTGTTTTACAACAAAATGGTGAAATTCAGTCTATTAGGATTTTAACTTACTCTGACAATTACCAAGATGATCTACTACTGAAATTCTCAGCTGAAGCTACAGGTTCTGGCACTATTACAATTTTCAATTCTACTACTATCCTAATTAGAGATATTATTCATGTAACTGATAATGAATATGAAAGATATCTTGAAGAACACATCACTTTTCCAACGCCTATATATGGAGCTGTAACTAAGAATTATGTTGATATAGTTTACATTGAAAATACCACAGTCCCTTACCAACTTGAATTGCTTATGGAACTCTCAGCTTCTGATTCAAATTTTCAAAGTATTTCTTTATCACTTTTTGTCAACGATGTAGCAATTTCAACTAAATCAATTTTAGATGAAGGAGATGTGCATTTAGTCTTCCAAGTTGTACTGAACGAAGCATTTAACGAGATAAGGTTTTCTTTGAGTATTCTTGGACAAGGTTCAACTCTTACATTTGAAAACATGCGCTATCTACTTAAGCAAGGAGTGAATGACTCTAATAATCCATTAATACCTCAAAATGAGTTTAATATTCCATTTTTCAAAGTTCCCAAGAACATTTTCCTAGGCATCTTTGTTCTGTTTGATTGCTGGTTAGTAATGGGTATAATGATGCGTATCTATAAAGGTCGTAAACTCAGAAAGAAACAACAAGCTGAAAACGACGAGTTCATTCTAGAAATTTTTCAACTGACAAAAGAATAGAAAATGCAAGAGATTTTCTTCAGTTTATATATCAATTTAAATATTATCTAGTTGACATGGCAGTTCAATCTATCAGATCTAATGTATCGGAGAAAATTAAGAAAATTAGTAAAAAACAGAAGGAATTGATAAAAGAGAGCCTCTATACAAAAGGAGAGCTTCCTATTTTAGCTCAGATTTTTGTAGCTTTGTTATTTTGGTTTCTTATCTTTCTTATCTTAGCAGTTTTCTTATCTCCAACTTTGAAGTGGTTAGGAGTTATAATCGCTTTAGTTGGAGCTTTCCTCATCGTTCAAGCTATGAATTTTCTCGGTAGAAGGTTTGTTAAACAAGATCAAGAAGAGGAAGAAACCGAACTGCCATCAGAATCAATAGATATTACTGAGAATTCTGTACTTTTAGGTAAACACTATAAAAGAGGAAGGATTGTCTTAATTAAGAATCAGAAAGGTAAACTGTCTCTTACACCAATTCTCTTACTTCAGATCCTTTCTGTTTCTTCAAGTTCAACATCTATCTTTACATCTTTATCTACAAAATCCTTGCAACGTCTAAGTTTAAAGTATCATTGCAGTATCATTGATACAGCTAAATATGAGCTGATTCTACTCAAAGGAGAACCTAAGAAATGCAAGAATAACACTCTAAATATCACTTTGAAGCTCTTAGATGATAGTTTTTTCCAAGGAGCATTTGATATTATTTCAGAATTTCAGAGAGACAAAAGAATCGAATTTGAATTCCCACAAACGAGCATTCTTAGGGAAGTTTTCCCCACCTATGGCACAATTCTATCATCTACAAATGGAAACGAAAGAGAACAAGTTTCTGATGCTTTAGAAGAAATTTCAGAAGCTTCTGAATTAGAAGTTGAAGCGAGAAGATTGTATGAATCTTTTACTAATTTAGAGCAAGATGAATTGGAAGAAAATATAGTTGATTTGCAGGATAAGGAAACAGAAGAAATAGAAGAACAGCCTGTACCGATTCAAAAAACCAAGTTATCAGCTAATCCAAAACAAGAACAGATAGTTAAAGACGTTTTGTTAAGAGAGCTAAATTTCTCTTTAGATAGTTTTCTAAATGCTGTAAAGGGTTACTACAAAAAAGGAATTGAAAATAATTTAGACAAAAAATATGATATCGAAACAGACAAGTTTCTGAAATATGTGCATCTCTTCTGTGACAAAGAAGAAATTACATTTTTCTATCCCTCTTATTCTTATCTGTTGAAGATAATCGAGTTTCTAGATATTGAATTGCCATCCTCAACTGATATTGATAACTTTACAACTAAACTAGCTGAAGAGTATGTGAACATTGATTTTTCAGAAAATCACAAAGAGAAACTAAAACAATTTTTAGATTCAAAAATAACCAACCCTAACAAACAAATCTCAGAGAATTTTGAGAGCGGTAGTAAAGTAGATTCCATTCCCCCTCCTCCAGTAAAAAAACAACAAAATATAATCAATCAGGAGGAAATTAAATGATAGAAGAAATGTTCTTTCTTGATATTATTGAGTTCTATCTCAAATTTTGGTTACTTTCCCTTGCTTTACGATTTGTACTTTCTTTTCTACCATGGAAAGTATTTGATATCTTGAGATTTATCGGCAATCTTATTCGGTTCCCAATCAAACGATTCTTCTATTGGATCTATGGAGTAAAAGTAGAAGAAACAGATTTAGAGAAATCTACTTTCTTAACTGAAGAGATTGATGATTTCGATTGCAGAATAACTTCTAATGTGGTAGGACCTTTATTGATACAAACTTATGTTGGAAGTTTTATTTTATATTGGGCTAATCAGTTATATCCAACATCGTATTTATGGATAAGTATAATTTTGTATGTTTTCGGGTTCTGCATTATTCTCATGTCAGCTCCTGATTTTAAGGAAGCAGAAGAGCTCGTGAGGGTAAGTGTTAAATCTATTCTCAAATGGTTTGCAAAACTCGTTTTTCTATCAATACCTGCCTATCTCTTAATCCACTTTTTCGTTGGGATTGAGACTTTAGCTCAAGCAGTTTTTGTTCTTACTTTACTCATTCCAGTATATTATAACAGGAAGAAAGAGTCAGGAGAGAGATGGGTAAAATCTAAAAAAGCGAAAGTGGCCGAGGTAGATCCTTTTGGAGAATAATCTTGAAGTTAATGAGATTGTAGACAAAATCATCGAAAATCTCGAGACTTCTCTTGATAAATTAGGACGAAGTTTACATTTAGACAAGAAACAAACAGAAGAAGAAAAGAAGAAAGATACTGATTCTGTGAATTTACAAAACGAAGAGTTTAGTCACACAACTAATAGACCATTTGCAAGTGTAAGATATGCAACCCCTGATTATGTAATTAAAATAGAAAGTAATTACAAGCAGCTACATGTAGAAGAAAGCACTTACATACCAATTCCTGTAATAAAGATTCCAAAACTTCCAAGTGAAGAAACCAAGCAGAAAGAATCTCTAACTACATCTAAAAAGCTTGACTTAGATGAAACTGCTGGTACTCAAGTAAAGATACAAGAAGAAGAGGAAGAGGAAGAAAAAAATATTGTTGAAAATAACTTAGATATTGATACGGACATTCACTTTGTTGACATACCCAAAGCTGTAAGATTAATACATCTCTATGGTCCTCCTGGTTCTGCTAAGAGTACTTTTGGTCTTCAATCTGCAATAGAGATTTCACCAAGAAAAACCTATTATTTCATCACCAGTCATGCTACTTCTATAATTAAAAGAATAAAGCAAATTTGCGAGCACGAAAGGTGGAATGATTTTAAAGGATTCAAACAATCTTTCTTCCCTATAGAGATCTCAAACTTAGAGGTTTTAGAAGTTCAATTGGAAAAAATTGAACACTTGAGTGCTGAGGAAGTAGGAATGGTTGTAATTGATCATTTAACTGATTATTCTCGTGGACAAATACATAAGGAAGAAAAACGAAAACAGCTCAGAGAGTTATTAGAGAGGTTGTATATTCTCGCAGACGAAAAAGATTGTAAAATTCTAATAATTAATGGTTACTCTTACAAGGATTCTGCCCCAGCTGAAGACATAGTTGAATCATTCTGTGATATGTCTTTGCAGGCAGTTGTTGAAGATGGGGGAGTCAAGTTTATTTCTGAAACAGAGGAATTTTCTCTACAACTCGATGATTCAGGAGTGAGGAATTTACATGTTAACGTTTATTACTAAAAGACAGTATTTCCTTTGTTTTTATATCAAACTAATTATTATAAGGTGAGACATGGTATGACAATAGAAAGTGATCTTGTTAACAAACTTGCAGACAGATGGCAATCTGAAGGTTTACTCGTTGCCAAAGAATTACATATCCCTATTATCAATCAGATATATTACGATAATTATTTAGAAGGTCGTGAATATATCAGAATCGATCTTGCAGCTTATAACAAAGAAACTAATAAGATTATATTTGTTGAAGCTGAAAATGGTTTATATCTCCAACACCCTCAAATCTACTTACCTTTCTGTAATTTACTTTACATCCTTTGTCCAAACGAGATGTCCTCTTACAGACAAGAACAACTAGACTGGAGTTTAGAACAAGGTATTGGAGTCATTGAGCAGACTGGTGAGGATTTTACGGAGACTATTTCACCTAATTCTCGTCGAATTTTTCCAGCTGTTGAAGCTTATGTAAAAGCTAGATTGTTCAAAAGAATAGAAAAGGAGAAGAAAAAAAATGTCATCACTACTAACTAAAAATAAACCTAAGAAATTCTTAGGAAATAATAAATCAATCTACACCATCAGGAAAGGAAATACGATCACTTTTTATTGTGCATTCATAGTAAAACCTCACCGTAGAGTAATCCAAGAAAAAAAGAAATCTTACAAATATGATGAAACTTTGGAAGAAGAAACATCTCCAACCATTTTAGATATTCTAAATCAAGTCAGGAAATTAAAAACTTCAGTTCACAGAATTTTTCTTCCTGGAAATGTTAGAAGAAAGAATTTGGAGAAAAATCAAAATAAAAAGACATCAGGAGAAGATCAGATTCTTGATGAATTATTTGAAAATGAAAATCAGATTATTGATGTAAAACTAACTTTCTATCTACTTAAAGCTTGGAAAACTTTCGAGATTGGAGATACTTTCTTAACAGTTGATGATCTAGTTGAAGAATTCGTTTCTCTTCTAAGAGCTGAGTTGAAACAGAAAGTAGAAAATATGGGAAAGGTTGGCAGGTTACTAGGTTCGACTTTAGAGGAGTTTATTCTTTATGGCACTTTAGAAAATAAGAATTTCCTTTCTACAGGTAAAAAGATGTTTACAGAATTAACTAATGATTACTTTACTATTGAAAAAGAAGACGAATTCTTGAAAAACTTCTCTCTCGGCCCAGCTGTAGATCAACGTCAGAAGAGTGTTTTCTCTTTCCCTACTGGTATCGAATCGGATGAACGTTTTATTCTTGGCCAAGCTGATAATGAGATGGGTATTGGTTTACCTGAAAATGCTTCTTTTCCAATTTTATTAGCTGGCGATAAGAAAACAAGAGAGATAATGACAAATCGTATCCTTGAAGGGAAAAAGTTTATTATACTTGATCCTCGAATGAATCTTGAATTTCAAGATAGAGTAGAATCCCCTTCAGAAAGTCTAGTATTGGGTGAGAATTTTAGCTTCAATGTACTCACTCCTGTTCTTGAAGATTACATTCCCGAAAAACTTGCAACTCAGTATCTAAGTAATTTTATAGACATTTTACGACTTGTAAGCGATGTGAGAGGAGAGGGTCCAGTCCTACTTAGAGATTTGTATGATTTTTATGTTAATGAATATCAAGAAGAACAAGAAGATATACTCTTTCCAAGAAATGACCTTCAAGTGTCTTTGAACGATCTTTATACTATGCTTACTGTTGAACCTGGTGGTTTAGTAATTACTGATTATCAATTATCTATTATTCGCTCTTTAATTAATGAAATTAGAGATCCTTGTATAAGCGAAACTACCAAAATATTGGATAAAAAAGGATTGGAAGAATTATTTGCTTCAAACAAAATTATAGATTTCAGTTCTCAAGGTTATAAGATTCAAAGATTATTCTTTTATTCATTTTTACTTCAACTATCTATTTATGAACAAATTTCGAAGAGTGATGAGGAAACAATCATCTATATTGATGATGCTGAATTATTCTTCTCAAGGGAGAGAGACAATAGTATTTTAGTTCATATTCTTAAGAAACTAGAAAATAGCAGATTTAAAATTATTTTATCAACACCTTATCCTTCACATCTATCTCCGAGTATTTTTGATATGACATACAATCGAATCGTAGGCAATCTCAAATCCGCTAAATGTACAAGATTATTAGCAGATTCTCATGGATTCTATAAAGGACAAATAGACTTCTTAAGAAGATTACCTAAAAATAGTTTCTTCTTAATTAGAGAGGATTTAGCAGAAAAACCTCTGTTATTAGATTTCTTTCTTGAAGATGTTGCTAAGCATGATAAACAAGTAGTAGAAACTGTTCGCAAAGTAGTGAAACAGACTTCTATTACTGATGAAGATAAAAAGAAATTAACAATTAATTACGAAGATTTTGTAAAACTTCATCCAGTAATGAGGGAGATTTTAGAAAAATTATCTTCCAAAGTTAATAGAGGAATAAACACAGAATCACTTCCTAATCTTTTCACTCAGTGGCCTATTAACAAAGTCAAAGAAGCTATTTCAGCTCTTGAGATGTTTGGATATATTTTCTTTGAATCAGTAGATAAGAAAGGCAAAAAGAATGAATATTGGACAAAAATAACCCCCAGAGGTAAGAATTTTCTTGAAAAAATCAAATATTCTGAATTACTAGAGGAACAGAATAAAGAGGTTGAATATGATGAAGAAGGAGAAGAGTTCTTACCTAATTATATTGAAAAACCAAATATCGTTGAAATAACAGAAAAAGAAGAAGATGAATCCTTAATAACTAAATTACAATTGATAAGGAAGATAATTCGCGACACTAGAGACTCCGGTGATTCTGCTGAAAATAAACTGGATATTCTTCATTCTTTCCTTGTTCAAATTTCTCCTTTATTGAAAGGTGATTACATAGAAGAGAAGATAAAATTAGATAAATTCTTAGTTAACTTGCAAGATTTGCTTGACGAAAAAGAAAAAATTGATGATATTCCTCAGAAAATTCTATCTCAGATTTTTCATAAAGCTCTTTCTTTGATTGATAGTATACAGATTCGAGCTACTTACGGAGAAAAAAGTTCAGCTGATGAAGATGAAGAATTTATCAGCAAAATAATCGATAAAGAACTTAACTCAGAAAAATGGCAAGAGTTTGATAGAGATATTTTTCTCACTGAAATTCCTGAATTATCGGAAATATCTTCTAAATTAGATGAAGATAAAAAACAGATTACTGAGTTGATAAAATCGGAATTCCCCGAAGAAGTATTAAAGGGATTAGAACTTTCTTTAGATCTTCCGAAAGAAGAATTCTTAGCGATGACAACTGAAGCAATTGCTTCACTCCTTCAAATTAAAACAAAATTCTTTCCTAATATGAAACCAGAAGAGTATCTTGATGAAATAAACTCATTCTTCAAATCTTCAGGTTATCCTGAACCCTATGAAAAAACTCAACAGCTGCTTTGGGAATATTCTGTGGTTGAAAAAGAGAGTTCAGCTAAATCCGCATACACAGCGCGGAATAGGAGAGAGATAATCGAAAGTATTCAACAAGAAACTGGTGAGTTCGATTTCGATACTAGTTCAAAGAGTAAAGATAGTCTTGTAGGACAGCTCAAAGATAGCATCAGGAAAAGGATAAGCAATGATTAGTTTTACCTTAGATAATCCTTCTCTAACAGATTTTCAGGAGAAATGCTTACGAGAATATAAGAAAGAGAAAGATGTTTTAGTTATTGCACCGAGTAGTGCAGGGAAAACTTTTGTAACTGAGCAACATATCTTGGAATACTTTCAGTCAGTTTATGGTAAATTTCTTGTTTCACCTAAAAGATACAAAATAGGTTTTATATTACCATACAAATCTTTAGCAGTTCAAGAGTACAATCATTTTGAGACTTTAATGAGACATAGAGGGATAAAAACCCTTCTTGCTGTTGGTGGCGTAAATATCGAAGAAGATGATGTTGCAAATAGTAATATTATCATTGGAACTTATGAGAAATTCCTCACTTTATTGAAACGATATGAAGTATTAGGAAAATATCTCCGAATTCTTGTTATCGATGAATTTCACTTTCTAGGAACTGATAGGGGAAGAGCTCTTGAAGAGATTATATTACAATGGAAAAAACAAGAAAACATGGCTCAACTCATTCTCTTATCATCTTCTATCTCTAATCCTTTGGAAATTTCTGATTGGTTAAATGTCCATCCGATTATAGAGAAAAAAAGACCGGTACCAATTGATTATGATGTTGAGATTGCAACGGATACGATAAAATATATAGAAAAAATTAGAAAGAACAAACAGCTTCTGGTTTTTACACACTCCAGGTCTGATGCTGAGCTTTTATCGGAGAAAATAGCGTTAAGAAACAAACAGAAAAACGACATAGAAATTGATGAGTTGATAGA